>Ga0209810_1000163_pt1 | contig 196371 bp, 159 predicted proteins | sample Coa_R1_7_FD_187159 | JGI IMG/M metagenome (GOLD analysis project Ga0209810, IMG submission 187159) | Surface soil microbial communities from Centralia Pennsylvania, which are recovering from an underground coalmine fire - Coalmine... | ecosystem: Environmental > Terrestrial > Soil >...
GCTCATAGTCGGGATGGTGGATCATCTTGTAATTGTACGGGTTCGGGCGCAGGAAGCCGGCGCGGAAGCCCAATTCCTTCCTGGCGAAGCGCATCTCGTCGATGGCCAGCTCGACCGATTGCAGCGGCAGCATGGCGACGCCGAACAGGCGGTCGGGATAGGGTTTGCAGTAATCGGCCAGCCAGCGGTTGTAGGCGCGATAGAGCGCGGCGGCGAGGCGCGGATCCTCGACCCCGCCGAAGGACAAGCCGAGGCTCGGATAGAGAAAAGCGGCGTCGATGCCGTCGAGATCCATGTCGGGGATGCGGGCGTGCGGGTCGAAGCCCCCCTTCCTGCCCTCGCTGTAGCGGATTGTATCGTCGCACACGATGCCCTGGCGGGCGCCGATCGCGCCGACCGGGCCGAAACCCTTGGAACCGCCGAATACGTCATCGGCGATGCGCATCCGTTCCTTGCCGTCGCTGTCGATGAACAGCCGCGGGGCGCGATCGCGAAAGGCCGGGTCCATATAATGGTCCCACAGGTCGAGCGGCTCCAGCACGTGGCCGTCGGCATCGATGACAGTGTAGGTTCGGGCCATTTCCATCTCCTTTGCGGCGGTTTTTTCGATACGCCGCCGATGCTATCCGACCTCCCCTCCCGGGGCCAGAAGCGGTCGATTCAGCGGGCCGCGGCGCTGGCCTGCATCACTACGCTGTAGAGCCGCTGCACCGGGTCGCGCGGATCGACGGGGCGGACCGGCCGCCGTCGCGGCAGGCCCGCCGCGCCGCGGCGCAGGGCGGCAATCCGTCCCGCCGCGGTTGCGGGCCGCTCCGGGACGCGGCCGGGAGGATGCGGCGCAAAGAGCAGCGCCCGCAGCTCCGGCTGCGGCAACGGCAGGCCGGGAGCGGAGGCGGCGAGCAGGACCCGGCCGGTATAGCGCTCGACCGCAGCCGGCAGCCGGTCGGCGCGCCGCCCGCCGCTGATCCAAGCATCCAGACGCGCCGGTCCCCAGTTATAGGCGGCGACGGCCTCCGCCCAGCTGCCGTAGCGGCGATACATGCGGGCGAGATAGGCCCGGCCGAGCATCAGGTTCTCGCCGATATCGAAGCGATCGCCGCCGCCGACATCGCGCGCCGCCGCGGCGCTGACCTGCATCGGTCCCTGCGGCCCGACGGGATCGGCGCGCCACATCCCGGGGTTGGTCCCGTAATTCGACTCGACGCCGTCGATCGCCGCGGCGATACGGTCGAGCATGCGGGAAGGATAAGCGGGAGCGAACACGGCAGCGCCTCCGGCCTCCAGCCGCAGCGGGGCAGAGAGGGGCGGCAGCGGCGCCACGGCGGCGGCAGGGCCGGCGTGCGCCGCCGCGGCTGCAAAGTCGCCGCCATCCCCGCCCGGAAGCAGAACCAGCAGCCCGAAGGCCACAAACAGAGCACCGGCGGCAAGGCACGGCAGCGCAATGTCGCGAGCCCGGGACATCGCCGACCCTCCTTACAGAACCCGTGGCAGCGAATCAACGAAAGACCGGGCGGGGCGATCCCGCCGGCCTCAGGCGCGCGTCCAGGGCGGCGACAGCGCGAGGATCCTGGCGAAGACCGGGCAGTCCGGCTCGTGCGCCCCCGGCAGATAGCCAAGGCTCAACAGGAATTCCGCGACGATCTTGTCGCCGGTGAAGCAGAAGCTGCGGCGGAACAGCCGCGTCCATTGCGGCAGCGGGCGCGGGTGATGGGCGTCGAGCCAGGCCGCGAAGGATCCGTGCGAGCGGCGCAATGCCTGGATGCGGCGGGCGTTCTCGATCGTCGCCGCGATCTTGCGGCGGTTGCGGATGATGCCCGGATCGGCCAGCAGACGCGCCATGTCGCCGGCATCGAAACGGGCGACGCGATCGACGTCGAACTCGCAGAAGGCGGCGCGCAGCGCGGCGCGCTTGCCGAGGATCGTCAGCCACGACAGGCCGGCCTGGTTGATTTCGAGGACGAGCCGCTCGAACAGTACGCGCTCGTCGCGCGACGGGAAGCCGTATTCGCTATCGTGATAGCGGGCGTGCAGCGGGTGGCCGGGGGCGGTCCGGCAATAGAGGGCGCTCACCTCAGGGCGTGCGCACGCTCAGCCAGGGCGAGCGGATCAGCATGAAAATGGCGAGCCAGATCACCCCGGCAAGGGCCGTCGTCACCGCCGCCTTGCGCAGCAGATGCGGACGGCGCGGGGCGCCGGAGGCGTGGCCGGGATCGTCGGGATCGGCCGGCTGCACCCATAGCGGCAATACGGCGAACAGGGTGACCCACCAGACGAGGACATAGACGATGATCCCCTCGAACCAGCTCATCCCCGGCCATGCCCTCCCGCCGAGGCCTTCTCTAGGCCTCTTCCAGCTCGATCAGCGTGCCGCAGAAATCCTTCGGGTGCAAGAACAGCACCGGCTTGCCGTGGGCGCCCGGACGGGGCTCGCCGTCGCCCAGGATCCGCGCCCCCGCCGCCTGCAGATGGTCGCGCGCGCGCCGGATGTCGTCGACTTCGTAGCACAGATGATGCATGCCGCCCGCCGGGTTGCGGTCAAGAAAGCCGCGCACCGGGGAATGGGCGCCGAGCGGCTCCAACAGCTCGATGCGGGTGTTCGGCAGCTCGACAAAGACGACGGTAACGCCGTGCTCGGGCAAAGGCTGCGGCGCGGAGACGCAAGCTCCGAGCACGGTGCGATAGAGCGCGCTCGCCGCCGCAAGGTCGGGCACGACAATCGCGACATGGTTGAGCCGCCCGATCATCGCCGCCTGCTCCCGTCATTGCCTGGTTTCATGGGTTGATGCGGATCAGCTGGATATCAACCAGCGGCTTTTTGCCGAAACGCTCGCCGAGGGCGCGGCGCAGCGCGCGACGGACCGCCTCGCGCACCGCTTCGTCGTCGCCGCGCAAGGCGGGCGGCAATTCGTCGAGCGCGCGCGCAACGACCGCGCGCAGGGCCGGCAGGGCGGCCTCGGCGTCCGCCGCCTCGGCCAGGCCGATGACCGAAAGCGCCGCCGGCGCCAGCAGCCGGCCCTTTCGGTCCAGAACGAGGCTGGCGACCGTGCCGCCGTTGAAGACCAGACGTCGGCGCTCCTTCAGCGCCGTGCCGCCGAGCGGCAGCAGGCCCTTGCCGTCCCAGGCCAGCCGCCCGGTCGCGACCGCATCGACCACGGCGCCGCCCTCGGCGGCGATGCGGACCAGCTCGCCATTCTCAACGACCAGCGTCTGGCGGACCTGGCACTGCGCGGCGAGCCGGGCGTGGGCGATCAGGTGGCGGTGTTCGCCATGCACCGGGATGGCGATCTGCGGGCGGACGAGTTGGTACATATGCACCAGCTCGTCGCGCGCCGGATGACCGGAGACATGGACGAAGTGGTCGGCCTCAGTGACGATCTCGAGGCCGAGCCGGGCCAGCGCGTTCTGCAGCCGGCCGACCGCCCGCTCATTGCCGGGAATGAGCCGCGACGAGAAGATCACGACATCGCCCTTTTCGAGCCCGACATGGGGATGATCCTCGCGCGCGATGCGGGCCAGCGCCGAGCGCGGCTCGCCCTGGCTGCCGGTGCAGATCAGCAGGATCTTGTCGCGCGGCACATAGCCCGCTTCGTCCGCGGACAAAAAGCGCGGCACGCCGGCAAGATAGCCGTTCTCGCGGGCGGCCTTTTCGATGCGCCACAGCGAGCGCCCGACCAGCGCGACATTGCGGTCGTGCATGGCGGCGGCATGGGCGATCGTCTCGAGCCGGGCGACATTGGAGGCAAAACAGGCGACGACAACGCGCACCGCCGCGTAGCGGCCGATCAGCTCGACCAGCGAACGGCGCAGATCGGCCTCGGAACCCGAACTGCCGGGCCTGAGCGCATTCGTCGAATCGCAGACAATGGCGAGCACGCCCTCATCGCCGAGCCGGCGCAGCGCGGCCTCGTCGGCGTTCGGGCCGATCAGCGGTTCGGGGTCGAATTTCCAGTCGCCGGTATGCAGGACGGTGCCGGCCGGGGTGCGCAGCACGACCGCATTGGGCTCCGGGATCGAGTGGGTCATCGTGATCAGTTCGAGGGCGAATGGCCCGATCGTGAACCGCCCCGACAGCGGCACCACGTTGATCTCGACCGCCTCGGCCAGCCCGACTTCGGCCAGCTTTGCCCGCAGGACCGAAGCGGTGAAAGCGGTCGCCCAGATCGGGCAGCGCAGCTCGCGCCACAGATAGGGGATGGCGCCGATATGATCCTCATGGGCGTGGGTGGCGAGGATCCCCAGCAAGCGGTCGCGGCGTTCGACAATGAAGCCGGGATCCGGCATGACCACCTCGAGCCCGGGCTGCGAGTCATCGCCGAAAGTGATACCGCAATCGATGATCAGCCAGTCGCCGCGATAGCCGTAAAGATTGAGATTCATCCCGATCTCGCCGGCGCCGCCGAGCGCGAGGAAGTAGAGCGCGCCTTTATCCGCCTCGATCGATCCGGCGGCGAAACGGTGCGGCAATTCGTTCATCGGTTGCTGTTGCAGCGATAGATCAAGCGCAGGCCCCACAGCGTCAGATCCGGGTCCACCCTTTCGATCACCTCGGTGGCGCGGGCGAACAGCGGCGCCAGCCCGCCGGTGGCGATGATGGCCATGCTCTCCCCCCGTTCTTCGCGGATGCGCCGTACGATGCCCTCGACCAGCCCGACATACCCCCAGAACACGCCGGATTGCATGGCCGGCACCGTGCTGCGGCCGACCACCGAGGGCGGGCGGACCAGGGCGACATGCGGCAGCTGCGCCGCCGCCATCTCCAACGCCTGCAACGACAGATTGGGTCCGGGCGCAATCACGCCGCCGCAGTAATTGCCGTTGCGATCGACGACGTCGAAATTGGTCGCGGTGCCGAAATCGACGACGACCAGCGGCGGGCGATAGCGGTCCCGGGCGGCCACGGCATTGGCGACGCGATCGGCGCCGACATCCTGGCTCGGCATGTCGACATCGATGCCAATGCCGACCCGGCATTCGGGGCGCCCGACCACCAGCGGCTCGCAGTTCAGATAGCGCTGGCACAGTTGCGTCAGGTTGAACATCGCGTCGGGCACGACATTGCCGATAATCGCGGCGTCGAGATCGCCGGGTTTCAGCCCCGCCAGCGCCAGAAGCTGGGTCAGCCAGATGGCGTACTCATCGGCGGTGCGCCGAGAATTGGACGAGATCCGCCAGGCGGCGCGCAACGTATCGCCGTCATAGACGGCGAAGACCGCATTGGTGTTGCCGGAATCGATCGCGAGCAGCATGCTCTCCCCTCACCCTTGCGCCGGAAAGACCTCCCCGGCCGCGATGCGCCGATACTCCCCCGCCTCCTCCAGTATCAGGGCTCCCTCGTCATCGATATCGATCAGACGGCCGTACAGGGTGCGCCGGTCGAGGCGCACCCTGGCCGCGCCGCCCAGCACCGCCCGCTGCCGCCAAGCCGTCCGGATCGGCGCGAACCCGGCTTCCTCCCAGCGTTTCCGCCAGTGCTCGAACTGCGCCACCAGCGCTTCGAGGGCGGTTGCGGGCGCGATTGCGGGCAGACCCCGTTCGGCCAGCGCGGTCGCCGGAAACTCGGCCGCGGGCGGGGCGACGAGAAGATTGAGGCCGATCCCGACGATGAGGAAACAGAGCCGGTCCTCCTCCCCGCTCTCCGATTCGAGCAGGATGCCGCAGATCTTGCGCCCGTCCAACAGAACATCGTTCGGCCATTTGTAGCGCAGCTCGGGCAGGTCCGGAACAAGCGCTGCAAGCGCCCCGCCGACCGCGAGCGCCGCGACGAAGCCGAGTTGCGCTGCGCGCTCCGGCGCCGCACGCGGCCGCAGCAGCAGCGAGAGGTACAGGTTGCCCGGCGGCGAATACCAGGGCCGCCCGCGCCGTCCGCGCCCCGCGGTCTGCGCCAGCGCCCAGATCACGGTCCGATCCGCCGCGCCGGCGCGCGCCAGGCGCTTGGCCTCCTCGTTGGTGCTGTCGATCACCTGATGTCGGACCAGCCGATATCCGGAGGGCAGGCGCGGCGCCGGCGCGCTCATCGCGGGAACAGCGCCGCCGCGGCGGCGGCGGCGGCGCCGGAGAGCGGCCCGGGGAACAGGAAGAAGAACAGCGTAAAGAGCGCGGTCACGACGAGCACCCCTTTGAGCTCGGCGCCGATCGGGCGGTCGAACGCCGCAGCCGGCTCGTCGAAATACATGACCTTGACGATGCGCAGGTAATAAAAGGCGCCGACGACGCTGGTGAGGACGCCGATGACCGCAAGCCAGGTCAGCTTTGCATCGATCGCCGCGAGGAAGATGTAGAGCTTGGCGAAAAACCCGGCGGTCGGCGGGATGCCGGTCAGCGAGAACATGAAGATCCCGAGCGCCAGCGCCAGCCCCGGCTGCGTGCGCGACAGCCCCGAGAGATCGGCGATCCCTTCGAGCATGCGGCCCCGCTGGCGCATGCATAGGATGACCGCCCAGGCGCCGAGATTCATGAACAAATAGATCGCCAGATAGATCAGCAGGCCGCGGATCCCGCTCACCGTCGCGGAAGCGAGCCCGATCAGGGCATAGCCGACATGACCGATCGAGCTGTAGGCCATCAGCCGCTTGATGTTCTGCTGCGCGATCGCGGCAAAGGCGCCAAAGATCATCGAGGCGATCGACAGAAAGATGATGACCTGGCGCCACTCGGCGACCAGCGGCCCGAACGGCGTGATCATGAAGCGGACGAATAGCGCCAGCGCCGCCATCTTCGGCGCCACTGAAAAGAACGCGGTGACCGGCGTCGGCGCGCCCTCATAGACATCGGGCGTCCACATATGGAACGGCACCGCCGAGACCTTGAAGGCAAGGCCGACGACGACGAAAACGATGCCGACGATCAGCCCGGCCGAAGCCGGGGCGCCGCCCGCGACCAGCCGGTAAAGTCCGGCGAAGCCAGTCGTGCCGGCAAAACCATAGATCAGCGAGGCGCCATAGAGCAGCATGCCCGAGGCCAACGCCCCGAGCACGAAGTATTTGAGGCCGGCTTCGCTCGAGCGCGTCGAATCGTGGTCGAAGCTGGCGGTGACGTAAAGCGCCAAGTTCTGCAGTTCGAGCCCGATATAGAGGGTGATCAGGTCGTTGGCCGAGACCATCACCATCATGCCGGTGGTCGCCAGCAGGACCAGCACCGGAAATTCGAAGCGGGCGATGCCGAGATCCTCGTTGTAGCGCAGGCTCAACAGGATGGCGGCGGCTGAGCCGAGCAGCACCAGGGTGTTCATGAACAGCCCGAAGGCGTCATGGACAAACATCCCGTAGAACCCGACCCGTCGCGCCCCGCCGAGAGCAAACAGCATCGCCAGCGCGACGGCCAGCGCCAGTACCGCCAGCCACGAGACCGGACGCGCGGCGCGCTCGCCGCGCACCGCGCCGAACAGCAGCAGCACCATCGCCAGCGCCGCCAGCACGGCCTCGGGCAGGGCCGGCAGCCAATCGGGAAGGGGGACGGCGGGTATCATCGGTTGATCAGGCTCGCCTGTTTGAGACCCGCGGCCGCGCGGGCCAGTGCGAACTGATGGACGAGATGATCGGCCGAAGCGCGGATCGGCCCCAGAAACGAGTTTGGATAGAGCCCCATCCACAGCACGACCAGGATCAGCGGCGCGAACACCGCCTTTTCGCGCCACGAAAGATCGCGCATTCGGCGGACATCCTCGCGCGTGATCGCGCCGAAGATGACGCGCCGGTAGAGATAGAGCATATAGGCGACGCCGAGGAACAGTCCGGTCGCCGCCAGCAGGCTGACCAGCGTATTGACCCGATAGGTCCCAAGCAGGACCAGGAACTCGCCGACAAAGCCGCTGGTGCCGGGCAGACCGACCGCCGCCAGCATGAAGGCCATGAAGACAAAGGCATAGGCCGGCATCGTGTCGGCCAGCCCGCCATAGCGCACGATCTCGCGCGTGTGCAGGCGGTCATAGACGACCCCGACGCACAAAAACAGCGCCGCCGAGACTATGCCGTGGCTCAGCATCTGGATAATCGCGCCCTCGACCGCCTCGCTCGTCGCCGCGAAAATCCCCATCGTTACGAAGCCCATATGTGCGATCGAGGAATAGGCGATCAGCTTTTTCATGTCGGTCTGCGCCAGCGCCACCAGCGAGGTGTAGATCACCGCCACGACGCTCAGCACAAAGATCAGCGGCGTGAAATCGTGCGAGGCGAGCGGAAACATCGGCAGCGAAAAGCGCAGAAAGCCGTACCCGCCCAATTTCAGCAGAATGCCGGCGAGGATGACCGAGCCGGCGGTCGGCGCCTCGGTATGGGCGTCGGGCAGCCAGGTGTGCAGCGGCCACATCGGCACCTTGATTGCAAAGGAAGCGAAAAAGGCGAGCCACAGCCATTTCTGCAGGCCGGCGGGGAAGCTGTGATTGAGCGCCACCGTGATGTCGGTGCTGCCGGTCTGGTAATAGACCACGATGATGGCGACCAGCATCAGCACCGAGCCGAGCAGCGTGTACAGGAAGAATTTGAACGCTGCATAGATCCGGTCCGGCCCGCCCCAGATCCCGATGATCAAGAACATCGGGATCAGCACTCCCTCGAAGAACAGGTAAAAAAGAATGAAATCGAGGGCGCAGAAGATTCCGACCAGCATCGTCTCCATGACCAGGAAGGTCACCATGTATTCCTTGACCTGGGTGCGGATCGATTCCCAGCTGGAGACGACGCAGATGACGGTCAGAAGGGTCGACAGCAGGATAAAGAACAGCGAAATCCCGTCGATCCCGAGGTGATAGGTGATATGAAAGCCGCCGACCGAGACCCAGCGGGCGCGTTCGACAAACTGGAACCCGGCCTTGTGCGGGTCGAAATCGGCCCACAGGACCAGCGATAGCGCGAAGTCGATCAGCGCGGTCCACAGCGCGATCATGCGGGCGTTGCGCGCCACGACCGCCTCCTCGCCGCGCGTCACCAGGATCAAAAAGGCGCCGAGGAGCGGCAGAAAGGTAACCAGCGACAACAGCGGCCAGTGGCTCATATCCGCTCTCCGCCGCCCGGGGGTCGTGGCATCGGTCGGTTCGCCGGCATGCTCAGCGCGGGAACAGGAACCAGGTGACGAAGGCGGCCAGCCCGATCAGCATGACAAAGGCATAATGGTAAACATAGCCGGTCTGCAACCGGCTGGCCTCGCGCGCCAGCTCGCGGGTGGTGGCGGCGATGCCGTCGGGGCCGAGCCCGTCGATGATCAAGCCGTCGCCCGAGCGCCACAGGCCGTGACCGAGCGCAAAGGCCGAGCGCACAAAGAGCCGATCATAGAGCTCGTCGATATACCATTTGTTGAGCACGAACAGATAGAGCGCGCGAAAACGCGCGACAAAGCGCGCCGGCAGGCCCGGATCAAGGATGTAGGCCCAATAGGCGACGGCGATGCCGAGCAGCGCGAAGAGCAGCGGCAGAAAGCCGATGACGGCCGGGTTGTGCGCGCTTGCCGCCAGCGTGTGGTGCAGCACGAGGATCGAGCCGTCCCAGAACTTCTCCCGCAGCGGGCCGGTAAAGTAAGGTTCGGTGAAGTACCCCGCCACCGTCGCGCCGACCGCCAGCACGAGCAGCGGAATCAGCATGACCCACGGGCTCTCATGCACGTGGTGCATCGTCTCGGCCTCGGCGCGCGGCCGGCCGTGAAAGGTCATGAAGAGGAGCCGCCAGGAATAGAAGGCGGTCAGAAACGCCGTCGCGGTACCAAGAACGAAGGCGTAGCGGCCGACCGCCGTACCCGAGGCCCAGGCCGCGGCCAGGATCGCATCCTTCGAATAATAGCCCGAGAAGGGCGGGATGCCGGCCAGAGCCAAGCTGCCGATCCACATGACGGCATAGGTGAAGGGGATCTTCCGCCACAGCCCGCCCATGCGCCGCATGTCCTGTTCGCCGGCCATGGCATGGATCACTGAGCCGGCGGCCAGGAACAGCAGCGCCTTGAAGAAGGCATGCGTGAACAGGTGGAACATCGCCGCCGAATAGGCCGAGACGGCGGCGCCGATGAACATGTAGCCGAGCTGGCTGCAGGTCGAATAGGCGATGACCCGCTTGATGTCGTTCTGGGCCATGCCGATGCTGCCGGCGAACATCGCGGTGGTGCCGCCGATCACGCCGACCACGGCGAGCGCGTCGGGGGCGTGCTCGAACAGCGGCGACAGGCGCACCACCATGAAGACGCCGGCCGTCACCATCGTCGCGGCGTGGATCAGCGCCGAGACCGGCGTCGGTCCTTCCATCGCGTCGGGCAGCCAGGTATGCAGGCCGAGCTGCGCCGATTTGCCCATCGCGCCGATAAACAGCAGAATACAGGCCAAGGTCAGCGCCGGCACCCGCCAGCCGAGAAAGTCGATCACCGTGTTGACGTGGTGCGGCGCCGCCGCGAACACGGTATCGAAATTGAGCGATCCGAAGATCACGAAGACGGTGAAGATGCCGAGGGCAAAGCCGAAATCGCCGACCCGGTTGACGACAAACGCCTCGATCGCGGCGTAGTTCGGCGGATCGCGCTGGTACCAAAAGCCGATCAGCAGATAGGAGAGCAGTCCGACGCCTTCCCAGCCGAAGAACAACTGCACGAAATTGTCGGCCGTGACCAGCATCAGCATGAAAAAGACGAACCAGTTCAGGTACGCCATAAAGCGCGGGATCGACGGATCCTCGGCCATGTAGCCGATCGAGTAGATGTGCACGGCCGCCGAGACGATGGTCACGGTGACGAGCATGACCCCCGACAGCCTGTCGAGGCGCAGGGCCCAGTCGACATGAACGCCGCCGGCGCTGATCCACGGCGCGATCTCGGCCACCTGCGCGGCGGGGGCGGCAAGGATCTGCAGGAACAACGGGATCGCCAGCGCCGCCGACAGGCAAACGGCGCCGCAGGTGACGAACTGGGCGCCGCGATCGCCGATCGCGCGGCCGAAAAACCCGGCGATGACGGCGCCCAAAAGCGGCAAGAAAACGACGGCGACGGCCATCCGCTCAGCCTTTCATCAGGTTGATGTCCTCGACCCGGATCGTGCCGCGGTTGCGGAAATAGACGACGAGGATGGCCAGGCCGATCGCCGCCTCGGCCGCCGCCACGGTCAGCACGAACATGGCGAAGGCCTGCCCGACGTAATCGTTCAGAAAGGCCGAAAAGGCGACGAGGTTGATGTTGACCGCGAGCAGCATCAGCTCGATCGCCATCAGCATGATGATGACGTTTTTGCGGTTCAGGAAAATGCCGAAGATCCCGAGCGTGAACAGGATCGCGGCGACGGTCAGATAATGCGCAAGGCCGATCGGCATCGCTTTACTCTCCGCCGTGGCCGAGCGGGACCTTGACCACCGCAACCGTCTCGTGGCGGGTGCGGGCGAGCTGCGCCGCAATCTTCTGGCGGCGCACGCCGGCACGCTGGCGCAGGGTCAGCACGATCGCGCCGATCATCGCGACGAGCAGAATGAGGCCGGCCGCCTCGAAGGCAAAAAAGTAGCGCGTATAGAGGATGTCGCCGAGCGCCCGCGTGTTGTCGAGCGCGACGCCGCCGGCCGGCCGCGCCGCCAGCAACCGCGAGGCCGCCGGCGCGACGGCCCAGCTGCCGACGACGAGGGCAAGCTCGGCCAACAGGATCAGCCCGATCAGCGCCCCGACCGGCAGATAGCGCATGAAGCCGGCCCGCAATTGCGCGAAATCGATGTCGAGCATCATCACGACGAACAGGAACAGCACGGCGACCGCGCCGACATAGACGATGACGAGGATCATCGCCAGGAACTCGGCGCCGAGCAGCAGGAACAGCCCGGCCGCATTAAAGAATGCCAGGATCAGGAACAGCACCGAATGGACCGGGTTGCGCGCCGCGACGACCATCACGCCGGAGGCGATCGCCACCGCCGAGAACAGATAGAACAGGATCGCCTGGACGATCATCGCCGGTTCCCGCAGCTTGGAGGCAAAGGCCCGCGCCGGGCGGCCGCAGACATCGCGCTCACCGATAGGGCGCGTCGAGGGCCAGATTCTTGGCGATTTCGGCCTCCCAGCGATCGCCGTTCGCCAACAGCTTCTCCTTGTCGTAGAACAGCTCCTCGCGGGTCTCGGTGGCGAATTCGAAGTTCGGCCCCTCGACGATCGCATCGACCGGGCAGGCCTCCTGGCAATACCCGCAATAGATGCACTTCGTCATGTCGATATCGTAGCGGGTGGTGCGCCGGCTGCCGTCCGCGCGCGGCTCGGCTTCGATCGTGATCGCCAGGGCCGGACAGATCGCCTCGCACAATTTGCAGGCGATGCAGCGCTCCTCGCCGTTGGGGTAGCGCCGCAAGGCGTGCTCGCCGCGAAAGCGCGGCGAGAGCGGTCCTTTCTCGTAGGGATAGTTGACCGTAACCGAGCGCTTGAACATGTAGCGCAGGGTCAGGCCGAGACCGGCGATCAGCTCGGAGAGCAGCAGCGAGCGGGCGGTTCTTCGCAAAAACGACGTCATTCTCGCTCTCGTTGTCGGGCCATGGCGGGCGGGCGGGAAGCCGCCTGCCCCGCTGCTCCCCGGGCTTTGCGCGCGATCGCCGGCGGTGCGGCGCGCGCCACCATAAACGACGCCGCTGCGATGGCAACAGTGCCGATCATCGCACCGGCACTGCGCCCGCCGCCGTCAACACGCCGGCGGTCAGCACCAGCCAGAGCAGCGAAGCCGGCAGGAACACCTTCCAGCCGAGCCGCATCAGCTGGTCATAGCGGAAGCGCGGGAACGTCGCCCGCACCCACAGAAAACAGAACAGCACGAAGGCGATCTTGAGGGCGAACCAAACCGGCCCCGGGATCCAGGTGAACGGCGCGACTCCAAACGGCGCCAGCCAGCCGCCGAGAAACAGGATGCTGGTCATCGCGCTGACCAGGATCATATTGCCGTACTCGCCCAGATAGAACAGGGCGAAGGCCATTGCCGAGTATTCGACAAAATAGCCGGCGACGATCTCGGTCTCGCCCTCGGGCAGGTCGAACGGCAGACGATTGGTCTCGGCCAGCCCGGAGATGAAGAAGATTACAAACATCGGCAACAGCGGCAGGGCGAACCAGAGATGCCGCTGCGCCATTACGATGGCGGAGAGGTTGAGCGATCCGGCGCACAACAGCACCGTCACCAGGACAAAGCCGATCGCAACCTCGTAGGAGACCATCTGGGCGGCCGAGCGCAGCGCGCCGAGAAAGGCGTAGCGCGAATTCGACGCCCATCCCGCCATGATGATGCCGTAGACGCCGAGCGAGCTGACCGCGAACAGATAGAGGATGCCGACATTGATGTTGGCGATGACGAACCGGGCCGAAAACGGGATCACCGCCCAGGCGACGAGGCTCAGCGTAAAGGTGATGATCGGCGCGATGAGAAAGACGAGGCGATTCGCCCCGCTCGGGATCACCGTCTCCTTCAGCAGCAGTTTGAGGCCGTCGGCAAAGGGCTGGAACAGCCCAAACGGGCCGACGACGTTCGGCCCCTTGCGCAATTGCGAAAACGCCAGGACCTTGCGCTCGGCATAGGTCAGATAGGCGATCGCCAACAGCAGCGGCACGACGACCGCCAGCACCTCGCCGATCGCGAGGAGGGTCGTGCCGGCATAGCTGCTCCAGAAGCTAGCCATCGGTCCCCGTCCGCGGCGTTGCCGAAAAGCCGGCGAGATGCAGCGCGCTGCACTGGGCCATCGTCTCGCTGGCGCGGCTGATCGGGTCGGTGCGGTAGAAATCGGCGATCGGATAGACGAAGGGTGTCGGCGCGATCGGTCCCTCCTCGCCGAACACCCCCCACGGCGCCCGGCTCACCTCTTCCGGGTGGGCGAGCAGCGGGCAGCGGCGGTGCATCAGGCGGCGCAATTCGCCAAGGCTGTTGAACGGCAGCGGGCGGCCCAGCGCGCCGGAGAGGGCGCGCAGGATGCGCCAGTCCTCGCGCGCCTCGCCCGGCGGGAACACCGCCCGGTGTCCCTGCTGCACCCGCCCTTCGGTGTTGACGTAGGTGCCCTCTTTCTCGGTGTAGGCCGCCCCCGGCAGGATCACATCGGCGCGCTGCGCGCCGCGATCGCCGTGATGGCCCTGATAGATCACAAAGGCGCCGCCGAGATCGGCGGTGTCGATCTCGTCGGCGCCAAGCAGATAGAGCAGCTCGATCTCACCCGACCGGCAGCCGGCAAGGATCGCCGCAACGTCGCGGCCGCCCGCTCCCGGCACCAAGCCGAGATCGAGCCCGGCCACGCGCGCGGCCGCGCAATGCAGCACGTTAAAGCCGTTCCAGTCGTCGCGCACCAGACCGCAGTGCTCGGCCAGCGCCCGCGCCGCCGCCAGCACCTGCGCGCCGTCGGGGCGGGCGAGCGCCCCCTGCCCCAATACGACCATGCCGCGCCGCGCCGCGGCCAGCCGCGCCGCCCAGGGATGCCGGCCGGTCGCCAGGGCGCTCAGCACCTCCCCGCCTTCGCCCAGCATGTCGACCGGAAAGGTCAGATCGAGCGCCGGCCCGATCGCCGCCACGGCAAAGCCGCCCCGCAGGAAGCGCTTGCGCAAGCGGGCATTGACGAGCGGCGCCTCCCAGCGCGGATTGGTGCCGATCAACAGACAGGCATCGGCCTGTTCGATGCCGGCGATCGTCGTGTTGAACAGATAGCCGGCGCGCACGCGGGCATCGAGCTTGGCGCCGTCCTGGCGGCAGTCGAGGTTTGCGATGCCAAGCCCGGTGAAGAGCTCCTTGAGGGCGAACATCGCCTCGGCATCGCACAGATCGCCGGCGATCGCGGCGATGCGCTCGGGCGGCGCCGAGCGCAGGCGCTGCGCCGCGAATTCCAGGGCTTCCTGCCACTCGGCCTCGCGCAGCCGGCCGCCCTGCCGGATGAAGGGGCGATCGAGCCGGCGGCGCACGAGCCCGTCGATCGCAAAGCGCGTCTTGTCCGAGATCCACTCCTCGTTGACCGCCTCGTTGAGGCGCGGCAGCACGCGCAGGACCTGGGCGCCGCGCGCATCGACGCGGATGTTGCTGCCGACCGCATCGAGCACGTCGATCGATTCGGTCTTGCGCAGCTCCCAGGGCCGGGCAAGGAAGGCGTAAGGCTTCGAGGTCAGCGCGCCGACCGGGCACAAATCGATGATGTTGGCGGACAGCTCAGAGGACAGCGCCCGCTCGATATAGGTCGTGATCTCCATGTCTTCGCCGCGCCCGGTCGCGCCCAGCTCCTGCACGCCGGCGACCTCGGTAAGGAAGCGGATGCAGCGCGTGCAATGGATGCAGCGGGTCATGCTGGTCTCGATCAGCGGACCGAAATTCTTGTAGGAGACGGCGCGCTTGCTCTCCTGATAGCGGCCGCGATCAAAGCCGTAGGCCATCGCCTGATCCTGCAGATCGCATTCGCCGCCCTGGTCGCAGATCGGGCAATCGAGCGGATGGTTGATCAGCAGGAACTCCATGACGCCGTGGCGCGCCTTGCGCGCCTTCGGCGAGTTGGTGTGGATGACCATGCCGTCGGCGACCGGCATCGCGCAGGAAGCGATCGGCTTCGGCGATTTCTCCATCTCAACGAGGCACATCCGGCAATTGCCGGCGATCGACAGGCGCTCGTGAAAGCAGAAATGCGGAATCTCGATGCCGAGCGCCTGGCAGGCCTGCAAGACCGTCGTGCCCGGCGCGACTTCGACCTCGGCGCCATCGATGATCAATTTCGGCATGACCCCGTATCCGCTTTGTCCGCCCGCCGCCCTACTCTGCCGCCTGCGCGCGCGGGGCGGAGCGCGCCGCAATGCGGCGCTCGATCTCCGGCCGGAAATGGCGGATCAGCCCTTGTACCGGCCAGGCCGCCGCATCGCCGAGCGCGCAGATCGTATGCCCCTCGATCTCGGTGGAGACGTCGAGCAGCATGTCGATCTCGGCCGGCGTCGCATTGCCGACGGCGAGGCGCTCCATGACCCGCCACATCCATCCCGTACCCTCGCGGCACGGCGTGCACTGGCCGCAGCTTTCGTGCTTGTAGAATTTCGACAAGCGCGCGATCGCCTTGACGATGTCGGTCGATTTGTCCATGACGATGACGGCGGCGGTGCCAAGCCCGCTCTTGACCGCGGCGAGGCTGTCGAAATCCATCAGCACCTCTTCGCAGATCGCCTTCGGGATCAGCGGCACCGACGAGCCGCCGGGGATGACCGCCAGCAGATTGTCCCAGCCGCCGCGCACCCCGCCGGCATGACGCTCGATCAGCTCTCTGAGCGGGACGCCCATCGCCTCCTCGACATTGCACGGCCGGTTGACGTGGCCCGAGATGCAGAAGATCTTGGTGCCGGTGTTGCGCGGCCGGCCGATGCCCGCGAACCAAGCGGCGCCGCGCTTCAGAATCGCCGGCACCACGGCGATCGATTCGACATTGTTGACCGTCGTCGGGCAGCCGTAGAGGCCGACCTGCGCCGGAAACGGCGGCTTCAGACGCGGCATGCCCTTTTTGCCTTCGAGGCTTTCGAGCAGCCCCATTTCCTCGCCGCAGATATAGGCGCCGGCGCCGCGGTGCAGTCTGAGCTCGAAATCCCAGCCCGAGCCGCAGGCGTTGCGACCGAGCAGGCCGGCCGCATAGGCCTCCTCGATCGCCGCCTGCAACCGCTGAGCCTCGTTGTAGAATTCGCCGCGGATATAGATGTAGCAGTGATGGGCGCCCATGCCGACGGCGGCGAGCAGCGCGCCTTCGAGCAATTTGTGCGGCTCGTTGCGGATGATGTCGCGGTCCTTGCAGGTGCCGGGCTCGCTCTCATCGGCGTTGACGACCAGATAGGTCGGCCGATCGCTCTGTTTCGGCATGAACGACCATTTGAGCCCGGTCGGAAAACCGGCGCCGCCGCGCCCGCGCAGCCCCGAGGCCTTGACCTCTTCGAGGATCCACTCGCGGCCCTTCAGGATCAGTTCCCGCGTGCCCTGCCAATCGCCGCGGCGACGGGCGGCGGCGAGCCGCCAGTCATTGTGGCCGTAGAGATTGGTGAAGATGCGGTCCTTGTCGGCAAGCATCGGTGCGCTCACTGCGTATCGCCGGCGGCGGGGTCGAGAAGCGTCGTGCGGCCGCCGACCGGCTCCGAGCCGCGCCGGCCGATGACCGAGCCGGGCGGTGGCGGCGTGCCTTTAGCGAACGCCTCGATCAGCGCCTCGGTCGCCGGTCCGTCGAGGTCTTCGTAATAATCGTCATTGACCTGCAGGACCGGCGCGTTGACGCAGGCGCCCAGACACTCGACCTCGACCAGCGTGAAAAGACCGTCCGCGCTCGTGCCGCCGACCGCGACGCCGAGCTTGCGGCGGCACGCCTGCAGCACCGCATCCGAGCCGCGCAGCCAGCACGGCGTCGTCGTGCACACTTGCAGCAGATAGCGCCCGACCGGGCGCAGGCGGAACATCGTGTAGAAGGTTGCGACCTCATAGACCCGGATCGGCGCCATTCCCAGCATCTCGGCGACGCGATCCATTGCCGCCCGCGGCAGCCAGCCCACCTGCCGCTGCGCCAGATCGAGCAGGGCCAGCACTGCGCTCGCCTGCCGTCCGGGCGGGTACTGGGCGATATAGGCCTTGGCGCGCTCGAGGTTTTCCGGCGTGAACGCGAAATCGGTCGGCGCCGCGACCGGGGAGGCATGGTCGGAGGAACTCATCGATCGATCTCGCCAAAGACGATGTCCATCGAGCCGAGGATGGCGACGACATCGGCCAGCATATGACCGCGCGACATGAAATCGGTGGCTTGCAAAAAGGCAAAGCCGGGTGCGCGAATCTTGCAGCGATACGGGCGGTTGGTGCCGTCGGAGACGAGATAGACGCCGAACTCGCCCTTCGGGGCCTCGACCGCCGTATAGGTCTCGCCGGCCGGCACGTGATAGCCCTCCGTATAAAGCTTGAAATGATGGATCAGCGCTTCCATCGAGCGCTTCATCTCGGCGCGCGGCGGCGGCGCCACCTTGCGGTCGTCGACCTTGATCGGCCCCGCCGGCATCTCTTCGAGAACCTGCCGCATGATGCGCAGCGACTGCCGCATCTCCTCGATGCGCACCAGATAGCGGTCGTAGCAATCGCCGTTCTTGCCGATCGGCACGTCGAATTCGACCTTGTCGTAAGCGTCGTAGGGCTGCGCCCGGCGCAGATCCCAGGCCACCCCGGAGGCGCGCAGCATCGGCCCGGAGAAGCCCCAATCGGCGGCCTCGGCGGCGGTCACGACGCCGATATCGACGGTGCGCTCCTTGAAGATGCGGTTTTCGGTCAGCAGCCCTTCGATGTCGTCGATCGTCTGCGGAAAGCTGTCGCAGAAAGCCAGGATATCTTCGGCAAGCCCGGCCGGCAGATCGAGATGGACGCCGCCCGGGCGGAAGTAATTGGCGTGCAGGCGCGCCCCCGAGACGCGCTCGTAGAATTCCATCAGCCGCTCGCGCTCCTCGAAGGCCCATAGAAACGGCGTCAGCGCGCCGACGTCCATTGCGAACGCCGTCACGTTCAACAGGTGATTGAGGATGCGGGTGATTTCGGCGAACAGGACCCGGATGTACTGGGCGCGCGGCGGCGGCGTGATCCCCATCAGCTTTTCGACGGCAAGGGCGAAGGCGTGCTCCTGGCACATCGGCGAGACATAGTCGAGCCGGTCGAAATACGGGATCGCCTGTAGATAGGTCTTGTACTCGATCAGCTTCTCGGTGCCGCGATGTAATAGCCCGATATGGGGATCGGCGCGCTCGACAACCTCCCCGTCCATTTCGAGGACGAGGCGCATGACGCCGTGCGCGGCGGGATGCTGCGGCCCGAAATTCATCATGAAATTCCGGATGCGCGCCGGGCCTTCGAGCTCGTTCTCCGGCCGCTCCTCGCTCATTTGCGCTCCTCCTCGGAGTCGCCCGCCTTCTCGTCGCCGGGCAGGATCCTGTCCATGCCTTCCCACGGCGACAGGAAATCAAAGCTGCGGAACTCCTGCGTCAATTTGACCGGCTCGTAGACGACGCGCTTCTGCTCCTCGTCGTAACGCAGCTCGACATAACCGGTCAGCGGGAAATCCTTGCGCAGCGGATGGCCCTCGAAGCCGTAATCGGTCAGGATCCGGCGCAGGTCGGGATTGCCGACAAAAGCGATGCCAAAAAGATCCCACGCCTCGCGTTCCCACCAGCCGGCGCAGCTATAAAGAGCGACCGCCGAGGGCACGGGCTCGTCCTCGCCGGTTTCGAGCTTGAGGCGGATGCGCTGGTTGAGCGGCAGGCTGAGCAGATTGTAGACGACCTCGAAGCGCCGCTCCCGCTCGGGATAGTCGACGCCGCAGATATCGACGAGCACATTGAACCGGCACCGCGCATCGTCGCGCAGGAATTGCAAGACGCGCGGCAGCGCCTCGCGCACGATCCGAACGCACAGCTCGCCGTGGCGGATCTCGCTGGCCAGGACGGCGTCCGGCAATGCCGCCGAGAGGTGCTCGGCAAGGGCTGCAAGCTTTGCGGTCATCGGCGCTCAGCGGGCGAAATGACGGGTGCGCCGGATCTTTTTCTGCAGCAACAGGACGCCGTAGAGCAGCGCCTCCGCCGTCGGCGGACATCCCGGCACATAGACGTCCACCGGCACGATGCGGTCGCAGCCGCGCACGACCGAATAGGAGTAATGGTAATAGCCGCCGCCATTGGCGCAGGAGCCCATCGAGATGACCCAGCGCGGCTCGGCCATCTGGTCGTAGACCTTGCGCAGGGCCGGCGCCATCTTGTTGCACAGCGTGCCGGCGACGATCATCACATCGGCCTGGCGCGGGCTGGCGCGAAAGACGACGCCAAAGCGGTCGAGATCATAGCGGCTGGCGCCGGTATGCATCATCTCGACGGCGCAGCAGGCCAGACCGAAGGTCATCGGCCACAGCGAACCGCTGCGCGCCCAATTGACCAGATCGTCGAGCCTAGCGAGGACATAACCCTTGTTGCGCTCGGCCGCGACGGCCGCCCGCAATAACGGGTTGGCGGCCGCCTCGGGCGCGGCCGCAGGGGCGACGGTATCGCTCATTCCCATTCGAGCGCCCCCTTCTTCCATTCATAGACAAAACCGATCGTCAGCACCGCCAGGAAACCGATCATCGCCCAGAAGCCGAACAATCCGATATCGCCGAGCGAGACCGCCCAGGGGAACAGAAACGCCACTTCGAGATCGAAAATGATGAACAGGATGGCCACGAGGTAATAGCGCACGTCAAAGCGGATGCGGGCATCTTCGAAGGGCTCGAAGCCGCACTCGTAGGGCGACAGCTTTTCGCTGTCCGGCCGCTGCCGGGCGAGCACGAAGGAGGCCGCTACCATCGCCACGGCAATGGCGCCGGCGATGACAAGAAAGACCAGGATCGGAAAGTACTCGCGAAGCAGGCTTGCCATCGGAAGCGCTCGTGCTGCTGGTTCGCCGCAATGCGGCAAGGCGAGCCGACGCCCGCCTCCACCTTGCCACCGATATAGGGCCGAACGCGCCTTCCGGAAGGCGGAGGGCGCGCATTCTTTGCCGCAGTGCGGCAAAGCCGCCGGCATATCGGCAATGGCGGGAGTGACGGGGCTCGAACCCGCGACCTCCGGCGTGACAGGCCGGCGCTCTGACCAGCTGAGCTACACCCCCGCAGCCTGCGGCCGCGGCGGCCACTCCTACCCCCCGCCCCCCAAGGTGTCAAGCCGGGGCGCGGGGCCGAATCATTCCCGATCTGTCGGCCGACCGGCGCGGGGCGCGATGGGCGATGAGGGACTCGAACCCCCGACCCCCTCGGTGTAAACGAGATGCTCTACCCGCTGAGCTAATCGCCCGGCGCCGGCGCTCCGGCCCGGCTCAGCCGTTCAGCGAATCGCGCAATCCCTTGCCCGGCTTGAACTTGGCCTGCCGCGACGCGGCGATCTTGATCTTCTCGCCGGTGCGCGGGTTGCGCCCCTCGGAGGCCGCGCGCGCGGCCACCGAAAAGGTGCCAAACCCGACGAGGCGAACCTCGTCGCCGCTTTTGAGCGCATTGGTGATCGATTCGAACACCGCGTCGACGGCCTTGCTGGCTTCGGATTTTCGCAACTCCGTCTTGCTGGCGACGGCCTCGACGAGTTCGTTCCTATTCACGGGCTGCCCCCCTGAGTCTGGCGGATCGGAACCTCGGATCAGTTCGCGGTTGAGTTTAGAGTGCCGATGCAATCCGGTCAACGCCGACAGGCGGGCAAACCGAAAGATTTTCGGGCCTTACGACCTCGCTCCGGGCATCGGACGGGCGCCATGCCGGCATCGTCACGCCTCCCTTGTTCAATCAATGCGTTATGATCCCGGAACGCTCCTCGCCCGACGCGGGCAAAACCGGCGCCTCGGCCTCCTCCGCCCAGGGCAGCGGCGTCAGCGGCTGGGTCAGCGCCTCGACGAGCAGCTCGTCGACCGTCGCCACCGGAACGATTCGCAGCCCGCGTTTGACGTTGTCGGGAATCTCGGCGAGGTCCTTCTCGTTCTCCTTCGGGATCAGCACCGTCTTCAGCCCGCCGCGCAATGCCGCCAGCAGCTTCTCCTTGAGGCCGCCGATCGGCAATACGCGCCCGCGCAAGGTAATCTCTCCGGTCATCGCGATATCGCGCCGGACCGGAATGCCGGTCAGCACCGAGACGATCGAGGTCACCATCCCGACCCCGGCGGAAGGCCCGTCCTTAGGCGTAGCGCCTTCCGGCACATGCACGTGGATGTCCTTCTTCTCGAATATGGTCGGCTTGATGCCGAACATGGTGCTGCGCGATTTGACGAAGCTTTCGGCGGCCTGCACCGATTCCTTCATGACCTCGCCGAGCTTGCCGGTCGCCGTGACCCGCCCCTTGCCGGGAACGGTCACCGCCTCGATCGTCAACAGCTCGCCGCCGACTTCGGTCCAGGCCAGGCCGGTCGTGACCCCGACCAGATCCTCGGCCTCGGCCTCGCCGAAGCGGAAGCGCCGCACCCCGGCGTATTTGGCCAGATTGCGCCGCGTCACCGCGATGCGCTCGGCCTTTTTCATCAGAATGTCCTTGATCGCCTTGCGCGTCAGATTGGCGATCTCGCGCTCGAGATTGCGCACCCCGGCTTCGCGCGTGTAATAGCGGATGAGATCGCGCACCGCCTCCTCGGTGATCGACCATTCGTGCTTCTTGAGCCCGTGCGCGGCCATCTGTTTCGGGATTAGATGCCGGCGCGCGATCTCGACCTTCTCGTCCTCGGTATAACCGGGGATGCGGATGATCTCCATGCGGTCCATCAGCGGCTGCGGGATGCGCAGCGTGTTCGCCGTCGTCACGAACATCACGTCCGAGAGATCGTAATCGACCTCGAGATAGTGGTCGTTGAAGGCCGAATTCTGCTCGGGATCGAGCACCTCGAGCAGCGCCGAGGACGGATCGCCGCGCCAGTCGCTGCCGAGCTTGTCGATCTCATCGAGCAGGAACAGCGGGTTTGACGATTTCGCCTTCCTCATGCCCTGAATGATCTTGCCCGGCATCGAGCCGATATAGGTGCGGCGATGACCGCGGATCTCGGCCTCGTCGCGCACTCCGCCCAGCGACATGCGCACGAAGTTGCGCCCGGTGGCGCGCGCCACCGATTTGCCGAGCGAGGTCTTGCCGACGCCGGGGGCGCCGACCAGGCACAGGATCGGCCCTTTCATCTTCTTCATGCGCTGCTGCACCGCGAGGTATTCGAGAATGCGTTCCTTGACCTTCTCGAGCCCGTAGTGATCGTCGTTCAGGACCTTCTCGGCGGCTTTGATGTCGCGCTTGATGCGGGTGCGGTTGTTCCACGGCACCGATAAGAGCCAGTCGAGATAGTTGCGCACGACCGTCGCCTCGGCCGACATCGGGCTCATGCTCTTGAGCTTTTTGAGTTCGGCGGTGGCTTTCTCGCGCGCCTCCTTGGACAGCTTGGTCTTGTTGATGCGCTCCTCGAGCTCGGCCATCTCGTCGCGGCCGTCTTCGCCTTCGCCGAGCTCTTTCTGGATCGCCTTGAGCTGCTCGTTCAGATAGTACTCGCGCTGCGTCTTCTCCATCTGCCGCTTGACGCGATTGCGGATCCGCTTCTCGACCTGCAGGACGCCGATCTCGCCCTCCATATAGCCGAACACCTTTTCGAGCCGGTCGGGCACCGAATCGGTCTCGAGCAGCTCCTGCTTTTCCGGAATCTTGAGGGTCAGGTGCGAGGCCACCGTATCGGCCAGCTTGGCCGGATCCTCGATCTGATTGATCGAGACCAGGACCTCGGGCGGGATCTTCTTGTTGAGCTTGATATACTGCTCGAACTGCGACACCACCGTGCGCGCCAGCGCCTCGACTTCCTGACGATCGCCAAACTTTTCGGGGATCGTCTCGGCATAGGCCTGGAAGAAGCGCTCATTGTCGGTAAAGCGCAGGATGCGCGCGCGCTGGCCGCCTTCGACCAACACCTTGACCGTGCCGTCGGGCAGCTTCAACAGCTGCAATACCGTGCCGATCGAGCCGACCGTGTAGATATCGGCCGGCGAAGGATCATCCTGCGCCGCGTTCTTCTGCGTGACGAGAAGGATCTGTTTGTCGTCCTTCATCACGTCTTCGAGCGCCCGCACCGATTTCTCGCGGCCGACAAACAGCGGCACGATCATATGCGGGAAGACGACGATGTCGCGAAGAGGCAGGACGGGATAGAGCGCACCGCGCGCGATTTCTAACATGGGCCCTCTGTTGCCAAGGACCGCCCGGGATGACCCCGGGGGCCAGGATTGGGTCTTGCCGCTCTAACGTTGGCCCGAGCCGGCCGCCCGTCAAGGCACCGCCGCGGCGGCGGCCTCAGGCGCCGGTGCCGACGTCGCCGCGGCGATCGGAATAGATATAGAGCGGTTTCGCCCGCCCCTCGACGACCTCGCGATTGATGACGATCTCACTGACCCCGACCAGGCTTGGCAATTCAAACATCGGATCGAGCAGGATCGCCTCCATGATCGAGCGCAATCCGCGGGCGCCGGTCTTGCGCAGGATCGCCTTGTGGGCGATGGCCTTGAGCGCCTCGTCGGTGAATTGCAGCCGCACATCCTCCATTTCGAACAGCCGCTGGTACTGCTTGACCAGCGCGTTCTTCGGCTTGGTCAGGATGTCGACCAGCGCCGCCTCGTCGAGATCGTCAAGCGTCGCCACTACCGGCAGGCGGCCGACGAATTCCGGGATGAGGCCGAATTTCAGTAGGTCTTCGGGTTCGAGATCCTTGAGGATCTCGCCGGTCTTGCGCTCGTCGGGGCCGCGCACCTCGGCGCCGAAGCCGATCGCGGTGCCCTGGCGGCGCTGGGCGATGATCTTCTCAAGCCCGGCAAAGGCGCCGCCGCACACAAACAGGATGTTGGTCGTATCGACCTGCAGAAACTCCTGCTGCGGATGTTTGCGGCCGCCTTGCGGCGGCACCGAGGCGATCGTCCCCTCCATGATCTTCAGCAGCGCCTGCTGCACGCCCTCGCCGGAGACGTCGCGGGTGATCGACGGGTTGTCCGATTTGCGCGAGATCTTGTCGACCTCGTCGATATAGACGATGCCGCGCTGCGCGCGCTCGACATTGTAATCGGCGGCCTGCAGCAGCTTGAGGATGATGTTCTCGACATCCTCGCCGACATAGCCGGCCTCGGTCAGCGTCGTCGCATCCGCCATCGTGAACGGCACGTCGATGATGCGCGCCAGGGTCTGGGCCAGCAACGTCTTGCCCGAGCCGGTCGGCCCGACCAGCAGAATGTTCGATTTCGACAATTCGACGTCGTTGTTCTTCGCGCCATGGGCGAGCCGCTTGTAATGGTTGTGCACGGCGACCGACAGCACGCGCTTGGCATGGTCCTGGCCGATCACGTAATCGTCGAGGACCTTGCAGATATCGCGCGGCCCGGGCACCCCGTCGCGCGACTTGACCAGCGTCGTCTTGTGCTCCTCGCGGATGATATCCATGCACAGCTCGACGCATTCATCGCAGATGAAGACGGTCGGGCCGGCGATCAGCTTCCTGACCTCGTGCTGGCTCTTGCCGCAGAACGAGCAGTAGAGCGTGTTTTTTGAATCGCTGCCGCTGGATTTGGTCATCGCCACTCCGTCACCGGCCAAAAGAACGCCCTCCGCGCTCGGCGGCCGGGCTGCCAGATCTCGCAAGCCCCGCCCGCAGCCGCCGCTGCCGGCGCGCCTCCGGGCCAGGAAAGTATATGGGCTTGCGGCCTCTCAACAACCAGTTAATCATGCCGCAGGCGCAGGCCCGGGCCGTCCGGCCGGAGCCCGCGCCCCGGCTTATTTGAACCCCTTCTCGGCCGCGGCTCCCGGCCGGCTTTCGACGACCTCGTCGATCAGGCCGAATTCCTTGGCTTCGAGCGGGGTCAGAAACTTGTCGCGCTCGACCGCGGCGGAGACGACTTCGAGCGGCTGGCCGGTGTGCCGCACGTAGATCTCGTTGAGCCGCGCCCGCAATCGAAGGATCTCGCGGGCCTGGATCTCGATGTCGGTGGCTTGGCCCTGGACGCCGCCCGAGGGCTGATGGATCATGATGTTGGAATTGGGCAGCGCAAAGCGCTTGCCTTTGGCCCCGGCGCACAACAGCAGCGAACCCATCGACGCGGCCTGGCCGATGCACACGGTCGAGACCGGCGAGCGGATGTACTGCATCGTATCGTAGATCGCAAGGCCGGAGGTCACCACCCCGCCCGGCGAATTGATATAAAAAGCGATGTCCTTGGTCGGATTCTCCGATTCGAGGAACAACAGCTGCGCGCAGATGAGGCTGGCGACAGCGTCGTGGATCGGACCGACGAGGAAAATGATGCGCTCCTTCAATAAGCGCGAATAGATGTCGTAGGCGCGCTCGCCGCGGTTGGTCTGCTCGACCACCATCGGCACGAGCGTGTTCATGTATGGTTCGAAGCTGTCCGACATCGCGGGATCTCCTGGGAAAGCGCCGCGCCGGCGGCGCGGCGGCGGGAAAAGCGGATTTACGCAGGCGCCGCCGGCTCGCCGTCGGGCTCGGGCAGGGTCAAGAGTTCCTGCGGGGTGACCTTGCGGACCGGAGGCTTTGCCATTTCGACGATGAAGTCGATGACCTTGTCCTCCAGGATCGGCGCACGCAGCGCGCCGAGGGCGTCCGGGTTGCGGCGGTAGTAGTCGACGACCTGCCGCTCGTGCCCGGGATGCCGGCGCGCCTCGCGCAGCAGCGCCTGGTTCAGCTCTTCCTGACTGACAGTTATATTGTTACGGCGACCGATTTCCGCCAGCAGCAGCCCGAGCCGGATGCGGCGCTCGGCAAGACGGCGATATTCGGCCGCGCGCTCCTGCTCTTCCTTGTCCTTGCCGGCGCCGTCGCCGGCGGGGGTGCCTTCACCCGCCTGCGCCCCGCCGGGCGCGCCTTCACCCGCCTGCGCCCCGCCGGGCGCGCCTTCACCCGCTGCGGTCGGCGCCGGCGCGGCCGCACCCTCGCCTGCGCCGGAGGCCGCGTCCTCCTCCGCCTGCGGCGGCGCCGGGAATTGCGCCCGCAAATTCTCGAATTCGAGCTCGACCATGCCCGGCGGAACCGGAAAATCATAGCGCTCGGCAAGCTTGTCGAGCAGCGCCCGCTTCAGGCGCAGGCGGGCCGCCTGATCGTAATTGCGCTGCAGGCTCTGCCGCACCTCCTGGCGCAGCTCGTCGAGGGTTTCAAGGCCGGCCGCCTGAGCCAGCGCATCGTCGATCGCCAGCGGCAATTGCCGCCGCACCTGTTTGACCCGCACCGTGAAGAGGCCCTCCTTGCCGGCGAGGTCGGCGGCGTAATCCGCTGGAAAGGTGATGCGCACGAGGCGTTCTTCGCCGGCGCGCGCGCCCAGCAGCTGCTCCTCGAAGCCGGGCAGCAGCTCGCCCGTCCCGAGCTCGATCCGCCGATCCTTGCCGCTCGCCCCGGGAATCTCGCGATCCTCGACCCGGCCCTCGACATCGGCGACGATGATGTCGCCGCTCTCGGCCGGGCGATCGACGGGTTCGCTCTGGCGTTGCTGCTCGGCAAGACGCGCGAGCGCCCGGTCGACCTCCTCTTCGGGGATTTCGACGGCGAGCCGCTCGATGTCGAGATCCGAGAAATCCGCCTCCGGGATGTCGGGCAACAATTCGACCGACAGCGTGTATTCGAGATCGGCGCCCTCGCGGAACGATACGATGTCGAGCTTGGGCGGCAGGGCCGGACGCAGATTGTGCTCGCGGATCGCCGCGCTGGAGGTGGTCTCGACCGTGCTTTGCAGCACCTCGCTGAGAACCGCTGCGCCGTAGCGCTGGCGCAGGATGCGCATCGGCACCTTGCCCGGGCGGAACCCCGGAACGCGGACCTGGCGGCCGATCTCTTCCAGCCGTTCGGTGAGCTTTCCGGAAAGCTCGCTCGCCGGCACGACGATGCGGAACTCGCGCTTGAGCCCGTCGCTGTTGGTTTCGGTCACTTGCATCAAACAGGACCCTTGCTTCGAGGGCGGTAGAGGGGAACAGGCCGACAAGGCTGCGGCGTGGTGCGGGCGGGGGGATTTGAACCCCCACGATTTGCATCGCTGGAACCTAAATCCAGTGCGTCTACCAATTCCGCCACGCCCGCCGCCGCGACCGGCGGCCGCCTTCCCGGCCGCCGCGGGCGCGTTGTTAGCACGGTCGCTCCGTTTCCCATAGCACCGCCGCGCCGCCCGGCGCCCCAGCTACTTGGGCGAAAGCGGCCATCCGATCAAGAAGTCTTTGCCAACCCTCAGCCGGAGCGGGCGAGAGCGCGGATCGCCATCGCTGCGGCCACCCGCCCCTCGCCGCGATAGGCTTCGTGATTGGCCTCGATATCATGCAGGCGATACAGGTAGTTGACCATGATCCCGGCGGATTGCTGCAAGCCTTTCGGCGATACGTCGCCGAGCCAGTTGAGCCGCTCGATGCGCGCCCCGTTGCTGAGGTGGAAATGGGCGACCGGGTCGAGGGCGCGCCGCCGCGATCCGCGCTCATGCACGAGATAACGCGCGCACAGCCGCAGCAGCGGCTCGCGCAGAGCCGCGGCAAGGCGCGGCTCCTGATGCCAGCCCGGGCGGTCGAGCAGCTTCACCAGATCGACCTCCTCGCCGGCCGCGTTCTGCAGCGCCGCGCGCTCGCTCGGCAGCAGCAGATCCTCGCCGCGCTGGCGTTCGAGCCAGGCCCGGAAGCCCGGCACCGGCGACAGCGTGGCAAAGGTCTTGAGCCGCGGCAGCTCCTGGGCGAGCGCATCGACGACCCGCTTGATCAGGAAATCGCCGAAGCTGATGCCGACCAGACCGCGCTGGCAGTTCGAGATCGAATAGAAGATCGCGCTGTCGGCGGCATAGGGATCGCCGATCGGCGCGGTTTCGTCGAGCAGCGCATGGATGTTGCCGGCCATGCCGCTGACCAGCGCCACCTCGACAAAGATCAGCGGCTCGTCCGGCATGCGCGGGTGAAAGAAGGCAAAGCAGCGGCGATCGGCCTCGAGCCGGTTCTTCAGGTCGGTCCAGCCGCGGATCTCGTGCACCGCCTCATAGGCCATCAGCTTTTCGAGCAGGGCGGCGGGCGATTCCCAGCTGATCCGCTTCAGCTCGAGAAAGCCGATGTCGAACCAATTGGCGAGCAGGCGCCTTAGATCCTCGGCCAGGGCGCGCAGCAGCGGGTCGCGCGTCGCGAAGTCGAGCAGCTCGGCGCGACAGTCGACGAGGAACTTGACCCCCTCCGGGAGCGCGTTGAACTGCCGCAGCAGGGTGATACGCGGCGGCTCCAGCGCCGCGCGCAGCGCCGCCTCGGCGGCCGCCCGCTCCTCCGGCCCCGCGGCCTCGATCAGCGCCGCGCAGCAGCGGTCGACCTCCTTGCGGTCGATATCGAATTCACGGGCGAGCACCTGCAGGAACTGCTCGCGCCCGCGGGCATCGAGCGCCAGATAGGTGCGCCCGAGCTCGGCCGCCCGGGCGCGCGCCGAGACCTCGCCGCCGCGGCCGTCGAGACAATCGAGCATCTGCTGGCGCAGCCGGCCGACGTCATCGCCCGAAAATTCGACGCGCGGCAGGCCGCCGAGCACGCCGCGCGCGGATTCGGCGATCTCGCGCCAGGCGATGCGCAGATTGGCAAGGGTGCGGTCGAACACACCTTCGAAAAAACCGGTTGGGGCGCGCTCGGTCATCGGTGCTTGGCGGCGATGGGGCGCATCACCTGACGCGAGCGCCGCCCCGCCGTCAATCCCCAAAACGCGCTCCGCCCGCTCTCAGCTCGCGCAGCACCGCGGGCAGCGACTCCGGCAGATCTTCGGCGATCAGCCCCGCCCCGATCCGGCGGGCGGCCTCGCCGTGGATCCACACCGCGGCCGCGGCCGCCGCGAACGCGTCCATGCCCTGCGCGAGCAGCCCGAGCACGATCCCGGAGAGCACATCGCCGCTGCCGGCGGTGGCGAGGTCGGGCGGCGCATTGGCATTGATCGCAACCCGCCCGTCCGGGGCGGCGATGACGGTGTCGGCGCCTTTCAGCACAATCACCGCTCCGCTTTGCCGCGCCGCCCGGCGCGCCCGCTCGGGCTTGCTGCCGGCGCGCTCGAACAGGCGGGCGAACTCGCCCTCGTGCGGCGTCATCACGCAAGGCGCGGCGATCGCCGCGAACAGGGCCGCGGGATCGTCGGCAAACGCGCTCAGGGCATCGGCGTCGAGCACGCAGGTCTTGCCGGCATGCAGGATCGCCAGGGCCTTGTCACGGGTCTCGGCCGACACGCCGGCGCCGGGGCCGATCAGGGCGGCGTTGCGGCGGGGATCGGCAAGCAGGGCCCGGAAGTCCTCGAGCCCGCCGACCGGCTGCACGATGACCCCGGTCAGCGCCGCGGCGTAGATCGCGAATGCGGCCGCCGGCGCCGCCACGCTGACCAGCCCGGCGCCCAGGCGCAGCGCGGCGCGCGCCGCCAGCCGCCCGGCCCCGGTCATGACCGCGCCGCCGGCGACCAGGGCGTGGCCGCGGCTATATTTGTGGTCCGCCGGAGCAGGCCGCGGCAACAGGGCCTGCCACCAGCAGGGATCGTTCTCGGCGGTATCGGGCGGCACCTGTTCGAGAACGCGGTCGGCGATGCCGATCGGCGCGACGACGACCTCGCCGCAATAAAGGCGGCCCGGCAGCAGCAGATGTCCGGGCTTCTTGCGGAAGAACGTGACGGTCACCGCCGCGCGCGGCGCGATGCCGCGCACCGCGCCGCTCTCGCCGTCGATGCCGCTTGGCACGTCGATCGCGACGAGCGGCAGGCCGCGCCCGGCGATCGCCGCGACAACCGCCCGCGCCGCCCCCTCGAGCGGGCGCGCCAAGCCGGCGCCGAACAGCCCGTCGACGACAATGCCGGCGCCGTCGAGAACTTCGGGCGTCAGCGGTTCGACCGGCCCCGACCAGCGCGCCGCCGCCTGCGCGGCGTCGCCGCGCAGCGCCGCGCGCTCGCCGAACAGCGCCAGCCGCACCGGCCAGCCGCGCGCGGCCAGCAGGCGCGCCGCGACAAAGCCGTCGCCGCCATTGTTGCCCGGCCCGCACAGGACGGCGAGCGGCCGCGGCGACCAGCGCCGCGACACCGCATCGGCGACGGCCAGACCCGCCGCTTCCATCAGATCGATACCGGCAACGCCGCCGGCGATCGTCAGCCGATCGGCTTCGCCCATCTGTCGCGGCGTCAGCAGCGCCCGGCGCCGCCATCCCTCGCAGGAGACCGCCATCGTCTTGATGTAGCAAACCGCCGCCGCGGCGGAAAGCCCGGCACGCCGTCGCCCGGTCTTGACGCCCGGCCCGCGAGCCGCTACGTCCAGCCGCGACGGCGGGTGTAGCTCAGCTGGTTAGAGCGCCAGACTGTGGATCTGGATGTCATCGGTTCGAATCCGATCACTCGCCCCACTCTCGCCGCCGATGCCGGACGCGTCACGGCCGGCGCGCCAACGCTTCCGATCGCCTGCGCCGCAAATATCCCGCGTCGCCGCGGGCGGCCGAAACCGAACACGGTAGAGCCATCCGCCCCGGCGGTTCGCCGCGCGCCGCTTGCGGCGCGGGCGGAGGGGCGCCATGCTGAAGCCGCAGCCATGCGGGAGGAAGGGCATGCGGCTTCGGGAAAAGATCGCGATTATCGTCGGCGCCGGCCAAAGCCCGGGCGAAGGCATCGGCAACGGCCGCGCCACGGTCCTGCGCTTTGCCCAGGAAGGGGCGCGCATTCTGGCCGTCGATCGCGAGCTCGCCGCAGCCGAGGAGACGGCGGCGCTGGCCCGGCGCGAGGGCGGCGAATGCGTGCCGTTTTATGCCGATGTGACGCGCGAGGCCACGCTCGCCGCGGCGATCGCCGCGGCCGTCGAGCGCTGGGGGCGCATCGACATCCTGCACAACAATGTCGGGGTCAGCCTCGCCGGCGGCGACGCGCCGCTCTCCGAGCTCAGCGAGGAGGCGTTCGACCGCATCGCGGCGATCAATCTGCGCGGCACGATAATGGCCTGCAAACATGTCTTGCCAGTCATGCGAGCGCAGCAGGCGGGCGTCATCATCAACATCTCGTCGATTGCGGCGCGCGAGAACACCTATCCGCTCGTCGCCTACAAGGCGACCAAAGCGGCGATGATCGCCTTCACCGAGCAGCTTGCCCTACACAACGCCCCTTACGGCATCCGCGCCAATTGCATCCTGCCCGGGCTGATCGATACGCCGATGGCGGTCGACACCCGCGCCCGCGCCGGCAACCGCAGCCGCGCCGAGGTCGTCGCCGAGCGCAACGCCCGCGTGCCGTTGCGCAACCGCATGGGAAGCGCCTGGGACGTCGCCAATGCGGCGCTGTTTCTCGCCTCCGACGAGGCTCAATTCATCACCGGCGTGGCGCTGCCGGTCGATGGCGGCCAGCTGGTGCGGATCGGCTGAGCGCTCGGGACGGCCGCCGGGGCGGAGGTCCCCGGCGCGCCTTAGCGGTTGTTGGATCGGAACAATTCCAATAGGCTGCGCCGCGCGGCGCATCTGTGCGCGCCCGCATGCCGGAACTGGATGATCGGAGCCCGCAGGTGGATCACGCCGCCGCCCCGCAGATCTCGCCGGCGCGTGCAGAGCGGCAGCGCAGGCTCATCCTCGCCGCTTCGCTGATGGCCACCTTCATGGCCGCCGTCGAAAGCACGATCGTCGCCACCGCGATGCCGACGATCGTTGCCGATCTCGGCGGGTTTCGCCTGTTCAGTTGGGTGTTCGCGGCCTATCTGCTGACGATGGCGGTCAGCGTGCCGGTCTACGGCCGGCTGGCCGACATCTACGGTCGCAAGCGGGTGTTCTTTGCCGGCACCGGCATCTTTCTGGTCGGCACCGGCCTGTGCGGCCTTGCCGCAACGATGACGGCGCTGGTGCTGTTCCGCGCCGTGCAGGGGATCGGCGCCGGCGCCATCCAGCCGATCACGAGCACGATCGTCGGCGACATATACACCCCGGCCGAACGGGCCCGCGTACAGGGATATATTTCCAGCGTTTTCGGGATCTCGGCGGTCGCCGGCCCGGCGCTCGGCGCGTTCATTGTCGAGCATCTGCAGTGGCGGCTGGTGTTCTGGATCAACTTGCCGATCGGCGCCCTCAGCATCCTGATGTACGCCCTGTTCCTGCACGAGCGGCCGCGGGCCGGCGGGCGCCGCATCGACTGGCTCGGCGGCGTATTGCTGACGCTCGGCGTCGGCGCCGTATTGCTGGCGCTGGTGCAGGCGCGAACCTTCGGCCTCGGGAGCCTGCCGCTCGCCCTCTTCGGCCTTGCCGCGCTGGCCGGCCTTGCCCATCACGAGCGCCATGCGCCGGAGCCGCTGATCCCGTTCCGGCTCTGGCGCGACCGCGTCATTGCGCTCGGCTGTCTTGGCACGTTCGCGACCTTCATGGCGATGATGGGGGTCAGCGCCTTCCTGCCGGCCTATGTCCAGGGCGTGATGGGCCGCAGCCCCGGGGTCGCCGGTTTCACGCTCGGCTGCCAATCGGTCAGTTGGACGCTCGCCACCTTTGCCACCGCCCGGGTCATGATCCGCGCCTCCTACCGGGCCTCGGCGGTCATCGGCGGCGCGCTGCTGCTGGTTGCCGGCGTCATGCTGGCCCTGCTGCGGCCGACCGGCAGCGTCGCCTGGGCGGCCGCCGGCTCGCTGACGATGGGTCTCGGCATCGGTTTCTGTACACCGGCGTTTCTGGTCTCGATCCAGGCCAGCGTCGGCTGGGAGGAGCGCGGCGCCGCCACCGGCGCCAACATGTTCATGCGCATGCTCGGCTCGTCCTGGGGCGCGGCTCTGTTCGGCGCGATCGTCAATTTCAGCCTCGCCCATCGCCTTCCTGATGCCGGCGACGCGGTCAACCGGCTGATGGAGCCGGCGCTGCGCCGGGGTCTCGGCGCGGCGCAGATCGCCAAACTCGCCGCGGCGGTCGCAGCCGCATTGCACGAGGTCTATGTGGCCGTCATGCTGGTGGCGGCCGTGACGCTTGCGCTCGCCTTGTTCTATCCGGCGGGCTTCAGCCCGACCCGCCCGGCCGGCCGCTCCGCCGCCGGCAAGGCGGCTTCCTGAAGGCGTCGGCGATGCCGGCCGGCGCGAGGGATCGCTTCATTCGCCTTTAACCTTTTTGGCTCACACCTGAAGGCCGAGCCCGCAGTTTATCGGTCGGTCATGCGCGAGCGTCCCCTGCAGGCGGATGAAGCCCGCCCCCGCGATCGGGTTGCGGTCGCTCCCCGCCTTTCCCTTCTCGGCCCGATCTTGGCGATGACCGTCGCCGCTTGGTTTGCGGCCCGAGTCTTCCTTGCGAGCGGCGTCCTGCGCTGGCAGCCGATCGGAGTCGCGCTCGCAGTCGCCATTGCGGCCATCGGCTTTGCGCTGCTGCAGCGCCGTCTCGAACGCTCCGAGGCGGCGCTGAGCCGCGCCGAAGAGGAGGCGGAACAGGCCCGCAGCCTTGCCCGCGAGACCACCCGGCACCTGCTTACAATCGAGCGGGCCGGCCGGATCGGCCACTGGTTCACGGACGAGACGCGGCAGATCACGACCTGGTCGGCGCAGATGTTCGAGCTCGCCGGCATTCCGCCGAAACCGGCATTGTCGGTCGCGGAGGCGCGCGCATTCGTGCACCGGGACGACATCCCCGCCTATCTGGCGGCGCGCCGGCAGGCGCTTGCGACGCGCGCGCCGGCGACGGTCGAACATCGCTGGGTGCGGCACGGCGGCGAGATCCGCTGGGTTCATACCGAATTGCGCCCGCAATACGATGCCGAGGGGAATTATCTCGGCCTGTTCGGCGCGACGCAGGACGTCACCGACCACAAACGCGCCGAGCAGCGGCTGATCGATGCGATCGAAGCGATCTCGGAGGGCTTTGTGCTGTTCGACCGCGACGACCGCTACGTGCTGACCAACATGAAATACCGCGAAATGCTGCCGGGCATGGCGGATATGCTGGTGCCCGGCACGCCTTATGAGAGGATACTGCGCATCGGGGTCGAGCGGGGGGTGTTTGCCGTCGACGGCGATCCCGAAGAATGGGTGCGCCGCACCCTCGCCTGGCATCGCGCCTGCGCCGAGCCGCTGGAGCGGCAGAGCCCCGACGGGCGCTGGACGCGGCTGACCGAGCGGCGCACGCGCGACGGCGGGATCGTCGGCATCCGCACCGACATCACCGCGCTCAAACGGACCGAGGAGGCGCTGACGGCGGCGCGGCAGCAGCTGACCGACGCGATCGAATCGATCTCGGAAGGCTTTGTGCTGTTCGATCGCGACGACCGCTACGTGCTGACCAACAGCAATTATCGCCGTCTCTATCCCGGCATCGCCGATCTGTGCACGCCCGGGACCCCGTTCGAGACCGTGGTGCGCGCCAATATCGAGCGGGGCCTGCACGAATTCGGCCCGGAAGACGGCGAGGCTTGGCTGCGTCGGATCCTCGAATGGCATCGCGCCTGCGCCGAGCCGATGGAGCAGCCGCTCAAGGACGGCCGCTGGGTGCGGGCGGTCGAGCGCCGTACGAGCAATGGCGGGATCGTCGGCATCCGCACCGACATCACCGCCGCCAAGCAGGCCGAAGCCGCGCTGCGCCGGCAGGTCCTCGAGCTCGAACAGGCCCGCTCCCAGCTGGCCGCGATGGCTGCGGATCTGGCGGCGGCGCGCGACGCCGCCGAGGCGGCGAACCGCATCAAGTCGGAATTCCTCGCCAACATGTCGCACGAGATCCGCACCCCGATGAACGGCATCATCGGCATGAACGGCCTGTTGCTGCAGACAAAATTGACGGCGGAGCAGCGGGAATACGCCGTCGCCGTGCGCGACAGCGCCGAAGCGCTGTTGACCGTCATCAACGACATTCTCGACATCTCGAAGCTCGAGGCCGGCAAGGTCGAACTCGAAGCGATCGATTTCGATCTCGTCGACACCGTCGAGGCGGCGGTCGGTCTGTTCGGGCCGCAGGCGAACGCGAAAGGCATCGAGCTCGGCGTGCTGATCGAGCCGGCCGCGCGCGCCGGGTTTCGCGGCGACCCGACCCGGCTGCGCCAGATCCTGCTCAACCTTGTCGGCAATGCCGTCAAATTCACCGACCAAGGCGGCGTTTCGGTGGAGGTCGGGATGGCGCCGCCGCAGGGCGGCGGCCCGCCCAGGGTGCGCTTTGCGGTCATCGACACCGGCATCGGCATGTCGCCGCAGGCATGCGCCAAGCTGTTCCGGAAATTCAGCCAGGCCGACGGATCGATCACGCGCCGCTATGGCGGCACCGGCCTTGGTCTTGCGATCGCCAAGCAGCTGGTGACGCTGATGGGCGGCGAGATCGGGGTTGAAAGCGCCCCGGGAAAAGGCAGCCGGTTCTGGTTTGAGATCCCGCTGGCGCCCGCCGCCAGCCCGACGATCGGCCGCCGGATGCTGCCCGAAAAGCTTGCCCAGCTCCGCGTCCTGATCGTCGACGACGCCGCGATGAACCGGCGGGTATTGACGGCTCAGCTCGGCGCCCTCGGCGTCGCCGCCGCCACCGCGATCGACGGTTTCGCGGCGCTGGCCGAGCTGGAGCGGGCCTGGCATCAGGGGCGGCCGTTCGATCTCGTCATCATCGATCAGCGCATGCCGGCGCTGCCGGGCGAGGCGCTGGCGCGCCGGATCCGCGACAAGCCCGAGATCGCCGAAACCAAACTGCTGCTCGCCTCCTCGAGCGGCGCCGACGGGCTGCCGGCCGAGGCGCGGGCGGCGGTCGACGCGGTCCTGCTGAAGCCGATCCGGGAACAGTCGCTGCTCGACGCCTTTATCCGCCTTTTCGGCTCCGCCGCCGCGCCGCCGGGCGCCGACCCGGGCGCCCCCGAGCCCGGGAAGGCCGCTGCGCGCGCGCTGCGCATCCTGGTCGCCGAGGACAACAAGATCAATCAGCAGCTGACCGCGATGATGCTGCGCCAGGCCGGGCACGCGGTCGATGTCGTCGAGAACGGCGCGCAGGCGGTCGATGCGGTGCGCGATGGCGCCTACGATGCCGTGCTGATGGACGTGCAGATGCCGGTTCTCGACGGCGTCGAGGCGACAAGGCGCATCCGCGCCCTCCCGCCCCCGGCCAATCGCGTCAGGATCATTGCGGTCACGGCGCATGCCATGGCCGGCGCCCGCGAACAGTATCTGGCGGCCGGGATGGACGATTATCTGGCAAAGCCGATCGATGCGCGGGCGTTGCTGAGCCGGCTCGCCGGCCTGTCCGCGCCGCCCGACGCGACCGCCGGGGATCCCGTGCTCGACGCCCCGCTGCTGGAGGCGCTGGCGGCGCGCCTACCCGCCGACAAGCTGGGCCAGCTTATCGGCGCATTCCTCGACCAGATCGACGGGCAGATTGCGGCGATCGAAGCCCTGGCGGCCGGCGGCGATCTCGCCGCGCTCGGCCGCGAGGCGCACAGCCTGGCCGGCTGCTCCGGCAATTTCGGGGCGCGCGAGCTGAGCCGCCTTGCCCGCGAGATCGAGCTTGCATGCCGCGCGGCGGACGCCGGGACCGCCGCGCAGCGGGTCGCCGCCCTCGCAGCGGCGGCGGCGGAAGCCGCGGCCGGACTGCGCGGCTGGCTGGCGGCCGCGGGATCCGCCCGCCGGGCGCCGGCAAGCCGCTCGCGGCCTTCCCTCGGGCGGGCCCGGTGCCGGCGGGCGAGCCGGGCCTGAACCGGATTAGCCGGCGGCGCGGCGACGCGGGCGGCCGCGCGGCAGCGCAAAGCGCTCGCCGAGGCGCTGCGCGACGCGCGGGCTGACGAAATGCGAGACGTCGCCGCCGAGGGCGCCAATCTCCTTGACGAAGCGCGAGGAGATAAACTGGTAGCGGTCCGAGGCCATCAGAAACACGGTCTCGATCTCGGGATTGAGCCGCGCGTTCATGCCGGCCATCTGGAATTCATACTCGAAATCCGACACGGCGCGCAGGCCGCGCACGATGACGCTCGCACCGACCGCTTCGGCAAAATGCACCAGCAGCGTGTCGAACGCCCGCACCTCGATGCGCGCCGCCTCCTCGCCGTCGAGATGGGCGACCTCCTCGCGCACGATCTCGACCCGCTCGTCGGTGGCGAACAGCGGACCCTTGCCGTCATTGCGGGCGACGCCGATGATCAGCCGGTCGACGACCCGGACCGCGCGGCGGATAATATCGGTATGCCCGTTGGTGATCGGGTCGAAAGTGCCGGGATAGATCCCGACCCGCGGCTTCATCATGCGTCTCCCTCATTGTCCTGCGCCGCCGCAGCCTCGCCCTCGGCGAGCGGCGCCGCGGCGCCGTTGCCGTTGTCGTCGGAAACCTCGGGCAGCCGGGCCGCCGAAACCACCCGCTCGCCCTCGCCGAGCTTGAAGATGACAACCCCCTGGCTGCGGCGGCGGGCGATGCGGATGTCGTGGACCGGACAGCGGATCACCATGCCGGCGTCGGTCACCAACATGACCTGATCCCTGGGTCCGACCGGGAAGACGGCAACGATCGCGTCCTGGCGCCGGCTCAGATCCATGTTCTCGATGCCCTGGCCGCCGCGCCCGGTGATGCGGTAATCATAGGCCGAGCTGCGCACGCCATACCCCTTTTCGGTCACGCTTAGCACGAATTCCTCGCGCTGCGCGAGATCGGCGAACACTTCCTCCGCGATCGCCGCCTCGCCCTCTTCGCGCCCGCCGGGCTCGGGCGGGACCATGCCCTCCTCCGGCTCGGCGAGCGCGGCGGCCTCGCTCTCTTCGCCCATCTGCCGGCGGCGCTGGGCGGCGCGGCTCAGATAGGCGTCGCGCAGATCGGGTGCGATCTCTTCGTGGCGCAGGATCGACATCGAGATGACGGCGTCGCCCTCGGCCAGCCTGATGCCGCGCACGCCGACCGAGGAGCGGCCGGAAAAGACGCGCACCTCGCCGACCGGGAAGCGGATCGCCTTGCCGTGGCGGGTGGCCAGCAATACGTCGTGGGCTTCGGTACAGGCGGCGACGGCGATCAGCCGGTCGTCGGCATCCGCCCCTTCGAATTTCATCGCGATCTTGCCGTTGGCGCGGATGTCCTCGAAATCGCAGAGCGCGTTGCGCCGCACATAGCCTTTCGCCGTCGCGAACACGATGTGCAGATCCCGGCAGCTTGCGGCGTCCTCGGGCAGCGGCATCACGGTCGAGATGCGCTCGCCCGGCGCCAGGTTCGGCAGCAGGTTGACCATCGGCCGGCCGCGCGCCTGCGGCGTGCCGAGCGGCAGGCGATGCACCTTGAGCTTGTAGACCCGCCCCGAGGAGGTAAAGAACAGCACCGGGGCGTGCGTCGAGGCGACGAAAACCTCGCTGACAAAGTCCTCTTCGCGGATCGCCATGCCGGCGCGCCCGCGCCCGCCGCGCCGCTGCGCCCGATAGGTCGACAGCGGCACGCGCTTGATATAGCCGGCATGGCTGACCGTGACGACCATCGCCTCGCGCTGGATCAACGCCTCGATATCGGCCTCGAACTCGACCTCCTCGAGAGCGGTGCGCCGCGGCGTGGCGAACGCCTCCTTGATCGCCAGCAGCTCCTCGCGCATGACCGCGACAAGGCGCGCGCGCGAGCGCAGGATCTCGAGATAGCCTTGGATCTCGTCGACCAGCCCGTTCAGCTCCGCGGCGATCTTGTCGCGCTCAAGGCCGGTCAGGCGCTGCAGCCGCAGCTCGAGAATGGCCCGCGCCTGCGCGTCCGACAGACGGTAGGTCCCCTCGGCCGCGCCCTCCGCCCGGCCCTCGCCGACCAGGGCGATCAGCGGCCCGACATCGCCGACCGGCCAGACCCGGCCGAGCAGCCCGGCGCGCGCCGCCGCCGGGTCGGGGGCGGCGCGGATCAGCGCGATGACCGCGTCGAGATTGGCGACCGCGATCAGCAGCCCCAGCAGCAGGTGGGCGCGCTCGCGCGCCTTGCCCAACAGGTGCCGGGTGCGGCGCGTGACGACTTCTTCGCGAAAGGCGATGAAGGCGGCGATGATGTCGCGCAGGCTGAGCAGCTCGGGGCGACCGCCGCTCAGCGCCAGCATGTTGACGCCAAAGCTCGTCTGCAGGGCGGTATGGCGGTAAAGCTGGTTGAGGACGATGTCGGGATCGGCCTCGCGTTTGAGCTCGATGACGACGCGCACGCCCTCGCGATCGCTCTCATCGCGCAGATCGGCGATGCCGTCGATCAGCTTCTCGCGAACGGTCTCGGCAATGCGCTCGATCAGGCGCGCCTTGTTGACCTGATAGGGGATCTCGGTGCAGACAATCGCCTGGCGGTCCTTGCGCACCTCCTCGAGATGCGTCTTGGCGCGCACGATTACCGCGCCGCGGCCGGTCGTGAACGCGGCATGCACGCCGGCGCGCCCGACGATCACGCCGCCGGTCGGGAAATCGGGCGCCGGCACGTACTCCATCAGCTCTTCGGCGGTGATCGCGCGATTGTCGAGATAGGCACAGCAGGCATCGATGACCTCGCCCAGATTGTGCGGCGGGATGTTGGTCGCCATGCCGACCGCGATGCCGCTGCTGCCGTTGACGAGCAGGTTCGGGAACCGCGCCGGCAGGACCTGGGGCTCGCTCTCGGTATTGTCGTAATTCGGCTGAAAATCGACCGTGTCCTTGTCGAGATCGTCAAGCAGCGCGGCCGCGGCGCGGGCGAGCCGCGCCTCGGTATAGCGCATCGCCGCCGGCGGATCGCCGTCCATCGAGCCGAAATTGCCCTGCCCGTCCACGAGCGGCAGGCGCATCGCGAAATCCTGCGCCAGCCGCACCATCGCATCATAGATCGCCAAGTCGCCGTGCGGGTGGTATTTGCCCATCACGTCGCCGACGATACGCGCCGATTTGCGATAGGCGCGGTTCCACTCGTTGCCGTTGATCTTCATCGAATAGAGGATGCGGCGGTGGACCGGCTTCAGCCCGTCGCGGACATCGGGCAGCGCGCGCGCCACGATCACGCTCATCGCGTAATCGAGGTAGGAGCGCTTCATCTCCTCTTCGATCGAGACGCTCGCAACGTCGGGGACGGGGGGCGGGGCGGAGGTGAGGGCCAAGGCCGTTCGGTCGTGTGAGAGGGTGATTCGACAAAAATCGCGGCCGCGAAGCCGCGCCGCCTTCTATATATAGGGATTTCGCGCCCAGATTACCGCGTTTTCCGGGGCGCCCCAACGCTCGGCGCGCCGGCCCAGAGCCGGCAAGGGACGCCCGGGAAAACCGGCGCCGCACCCGCGCCGAATCCCCGCCTGCCCGCGCCCGCGATATCATTGCGGGAACATCGCATCGATCTTTGCCGTACTACGCCTTGGTCTTCGCTTTCCGCCCGGAGGACATGATCCGTGGCCGCGCCCTCGCCGTGCCTTTCCCCGCCCCGCAAGCGCTGGCAGAATCTTTTGCGCGGCTGCGCCCTGCCCGCCGCGATCGGGGGGCTTGCCCTGCTGTTGCGGCTGCACGGCCTCGGCGCCAAGCCGTTCTGGCTCGACGAGATCACGAGCCTGCGCCGGGCGACCGAGAGCGTGCACGACCTCGTCCTCGACGCGCTGCACAACCGGCATTATCCGAGCTATTTCCTGTTGTTGTGGGCGGTGGCGCGATTCGGCGCCTCGGAATGGCTGCTGCGGCTGCCATCGGCGCTGTTCGGCGCCCTTGCGGCGGCTTTGACCTGCGCCATCGGCCGCCGGACGGCGGATCCGAAGAGCGGCGCGATGGCCGGCCTCTTGATGGCTCTGTCGCCGTTCGAGGTGCAGTTCGGGCAGGAGGCGCGCTCCTATACGCTCGTCTGCTGCCTGATCCTGATCGCCGTATTGGGCTTTGTGCGCCTCGCCCGCGCCCCCGCGGCGGCGGCGCTGCCGTGGCGGCGGGAGGGCGCGCTGCGCGGCGCCTGGATCGCCTACGGGGCGGGAACCGCGGCCGGGCTCAGCGTCCTCAACGTCGCCTTCGCCTGGTTTCTGGCCGCCAATCTGAGCGCGCTCGTGATCGCCTGGCGGGCGGGCGCGGCCGGGCGCGCCTTTCTGCGCCGCTGGGGCTTTGTCCAGCTGCTGATCCTTGCGGCCTGGGCGCCCTCGCTGGCGGCCGTGTGCTGGTTCAGCAAGAGCGGGCTTGTGCACGGCGCGGACTGGGCGCCGCCGGAAACGCTCGCCACGATCTGGGCGGCGCTGGCGCCGGTCTTTCTATTGCGCATCTCGGATTTCATCACCTTTACCCTTGCTCCCGCCACAATCCCCGGGCTGTCCGCCGTCGTCGCGGCGCTGGCGGCCTGCGGCCTGTGGCGGCTGCGCCGGGATCCGGCGGCGGCCGTGCTCGGCGGCGCGGCGTTTCTGGCGCCGCTCGGCATGATGCTGCTGTCGCTGCTCGTGCCGGTGCTGGTGCCGCGGTATTTCGCCTGGAGCGCGGCGCCGTTCTTCGTCTTTGCCGGAGCCGGCCTCGGACAGCTGGCGGGGGCGCGTTTTGCCGCCGCGGCGGCGGCGCTGGCGGCGGCGGGCTTCGTCAACCTTGTCCCCTACTACCATTATGAGACCAAGCCGCGCTGGGACCGGCTGGCGGCGCGGCTGGCCGCCAAGGCCAAGCCGGGCGACGTCGTGCTGCTCAACCGCGGCTACAGCTATTACGTGTTTTCAGTCTTTGCCGAGCGGGTCGGCCTGCCTCACCGCGGCGTATATCTGGTCCGCCATATCGACGAGGCGGAGCGGCTCGCCCCCGGTCATACCCTCTGGGCGGTTTACGGCCGTACCGGGCAGGGCCCGATGAAGCCGCCGGAACAGTATCTGAGTTCGCTCGCCCCGTTCGGCCGGCCGGCCGGCGAATATGCGATCGGGCGCTACATTATCCTCTGGCGCTTCCCCGAACCGCCGGACGCCGAGCCGGCCGCGCCGCCGCCGCGACCGCATGAAGGCACCGTCGAGGCGTCGCAGCCGTAGCTCTGCGCGGCGGCTCTAGCCCCAGACCTCGCGCGCGGTGTCGACGACAAGGCGCAATTTGGCGAACTGTTCCTCTTCGGACAGCCGATTGCCGTCGACCGTCGACGAGAAGCCGCATTGCGGGCTCAGACAGAGCTGGTCGAGCGGCACGTAGCGGGCGGCTTCGTCGATGCGGCGCTTGAGATCGTCCTTGCTTTCGAGCGCCGCTCTCTTGGTCGTGAGGAGGCCCAAGACGACGCGCTTGCCCTTCGGCACGAAGCGCAGCGGCGCAAAGCCGCCGGAGCGCGCATCGTCGTATTCGAGGAAATAGCCATCGACCGCGAGCTCGCCAAACAGCGCCTCGGCGACATGGTCGTAGCCGCCCTCGGCCATCCACGACGAGCGGAAATTGCCGCGGCACAGATGCACCGTGATCGTCATGCCGGGCGGGCGGTTTTGCAGCGCCGCATTGATCAGGCGGATATTGACGAGGTGCTGGCGCTCGCCGTCGCCGCCGATGCGGGTCACATACTCGCGCTGGGCGGGATCGTTGAGATAGGCAAGGCTGGTGTCGTCCAATTGCAGATAGGTACAGCCGAGCGCCGAAAGGCCGGCGATCTGTTTGGCATAGACCGCGGCGAGATCGTGCCAGAACGCTTCCATCTCGGGATAGGCGGCGCGGTCGATCGCCGCGCGCCCGCCGCGGTAGTGCAGCATCGAGGGCGAGGGGATCGTCAGCTTCGCGGTCGCGCCGGCCGGCGCGACCGCTTTGAGGAAGGAAAAATCCGCGGCAAAGATCGTCTCGTCGAGATGCAACCTGCCGGCGATGCGGAAGGCCGCAAGCGCGGCCTCGACCGTTCCCTCCTCGTTGCGGAACGGCAGGCGCATGAGCTGGCCGGTCTTCTCGACCCCGCCGATGCGGCAGAGAAAATCGATGTGCCAGGAGCCGCGGCGGAACTCGCCGTCGGTGACGGAGCGCAGGCCGATCTCGTGCTGCCGCTGCACGATCCGGCGGATCGCCGCGTCCTCGACCGCGCGCAATTCCCCGGCCGAGATTCTGCCGGCGGCGTGCTCCTCGCGCGCCCGCAGCAGGTCCGGCGGACGCAGCAGGCTGCCGACATGGTCGGCGCGGAAGGGCGGCCGGTCCTCCTCGTTCATCGCAGCCTCCTCTCGGCTCGGCACGGCGCCGCCGCGGTTTAGAACGGAATGTCGTCGTCGAGCTCCTCGCGCGGCGTGCGGCCGCGGGCGGGCGCGGCGGCGGGCGCATCGGCCAGGCCGCCGCCATAGCCTTCCTCATAGCCGGGCTCGGCGCCGCCGCGGGCGCCGTCGAGCATCGTCAACTCGCCGCGGAAGCGGCCGAGGACGATCTCGGTCGTATAGCGCTCCTGACCCGAATTGTCGGTCCATTTGCGGGTCTGCAGGGCGCCCTCGAGATAGACCTTGGAGCCCTTCTTCAGATATTTCTCGGCGATCTCGGCGAGCCGTTCGTTGAAAATGACGACGCGATGCCATTCGGTGCGCTCCTTGCGCTCGCCCGACATCTTGTCGCGCCAGCTTTCCGAGGTGGCGACCGCCAGCGTGGCGACGCGCATTCCGTCCTGGGTCGAGCGGATTTCCGGATCGCGGCCGAGATTGCCGATCAGGATCACCTTGTTGACGCTGCCAGCCATGGGGTCACCGCAATCTTGTAGGGTTCGGGCGATCCGATCTTATCAGTTTTGACAAATGTTCCTACTTTATTCTTTTGCGCCGGCGCGCGGGCCGGTGGCGCGCCGGCGCGCCCGGCGCTAAGTTGGGGACGGCTGATAACCGGCAGGCTTATCGTCGATGCAGCAGATCCGCATCCGCGGCGCGCGCGAGCACAACCTTAAGAATATCGATCTCGACCTGCCGCGCGACCGCCTGATCGTGATCACCGGCCTGTCGGGTTCGGGCAAGTCCTCGCTCGCCTTCGATACGATCTATGCGGAAGGCCAGCGCCGCTATGTCGAGAGCCTGTCGGCCTATGCGCGGCAGTTTCTCGAGCTGATGCAAAAGCCCGAGGTCGAAACGATCGAGGGGTTGTCGCCGGCGATCTCGATCGAGCAGAAGACGACCTCGAAGAACCCGCGCTCGACGGTCGGCACGGTAACCGAAATCTACGATTACATGCGGCTGCTGTGGGCGCGCGTCGGCATTCCCTATTCGCCGGCGACCGGCCTGCCGATCGTCAGCCAGACCGTCTCGCAAATGGTCGACCGCGTGCGGGCGATGCCGGAAGGCACGCGGCTCTATCTGCTCGCCCCGATCGTGCGCGGGCGCAAGGGCGAATACCGTAAGGAGCTCGCCGAGCTGCGGCAGCGCGGCTTTCAGCGGGTCAAGATCGACGGCGCGATGATCGAGCTCGACGAGCTCCGCCCGCTCAACAAGAGCGTGAAGCACGACATCGAAGTCGTCGTCGATCGCATTGTCATGACGGGCGATCTCGGCAACCGCCTGGCCGATTCGTTCGAGACCGCGCTGGCGCTCGCCGACGGCATCGCCATCGTCGAGAACGCCCAATCGGGGGAGCGGACGATCTTTTCGGCGAAATTCGCCTGCCCGGTGTCGGGCTTCACGATCCCGGAGATCGAGCCGCGGCTATTCTCGTTCAACAATCCGCACGGCGCCTGCCCCCATTGCGACGGGCTCGGCGAGAAGCTGTATTTCGACCCCGATCTCGTCGTTCATGATCCGCGCAAAAGCCTGGCCGAAGGGGCGGTCAGCCCGTGGGCGCATGCGAGCGCGCCCTATTACATGCAGACGCTCGAGGCGATCGCCCGCCATTTCAAGCAGAGCATGCACACGCCATGGGCCGAGCTGCCCGCGCAGATGCGGCATACGATCCTCTACGGCTCGGGCGGCGAGCCGATTCGCATCAGTTATGACGACGGGGTGCGGCAATACACGACCGAGCGGCCATTCGAGGGCGTCCTGCCGAACCTCGAACGGCGCTATCGCGAGAGCGACAGCGCCTGGCTGCGCGAGGAGCTGGCGCGCTACCAGAACGCCCGCACCTGCGAGGCGTGCCGCGGCGACCGGTTGAAGCCCGAGGCGCTCGCGGTGCGGGTCGCCGGCAAGACCATCAGCGAGGCGGCGCGCCTGTCGATCGCCGAAGCGGCCGAGTGGTTTGCCGGCCTTGCCGCCGAGCTGTCGCCGGCCAGCCGCGAGATCGCCCAGCGCATCCTCAAGGAGATCAACGAGCGGCTCGGCTTCCTGAAGAATGTCGGGCTCGAATACCTGACCTTGGCGCGCGCCTCCGCCACCCTGGCGGGCGGCGAGAGCCAGCGCATCCGCCTTGCCTCGCAGATCGGCTCCGGGCTGACCGGCGTGCTCTATGTTCTCGACGAGCCGTCGATCGGGCTGCATCAGCGCGACAACGACCGCCTGCTGGCGACCTTGAAGCGGCTGCGCGATCTCGGCAATACGGTCATCGTCGTCGAGCATGACGAGGAGGCGATCCGCGCCGCCGACTGGGTCGTCGATATGGGTCCGGGCGCCGGCATCCATGGCGGGCGTGTCGTCGCCGCCGGCCCGCCCGAGGCGATCATCGCGCAGGCCGACAGCCTGACCGGCCAGTATCTGGCCGGGCGGCGGCAGATCCCGGTGCCGGCCCGCCGCCGGCTCGGACATGCCGGGCAGATCCTGCGCCTGGTCGGCGCGCGCGGCAACAATCTGAAAGGCGTCACCGTCGAGATCCCGCTCGGCACGTTCTGCTGCGTCACCGGCGTCTCGGGCAGCGGCAAATCGACCCTGATCCTCGACACACTGTACCAGGCGCTCGCCCGCCAGCTCCACAACGCGCGCACCAGCCCGGCCCCTTACGAGCGCCTCGAAGGCGTCCGCTTTGTCGACAAGATCGTCGATATCGACCAGGCGCCGATCGGCCGCACGCCGCGCTCGAACCCGGCGACCTATACCGGCTGCTTCACGCCGATCCGCGACTGGTACGCCGGCCTGCCCGAGGCCAGGGCGCGCGGCTACCCGCCCGGGCGCTTCTCGTTCAACGTCAAGGGCGGGCGCTGCGAGGCCTGCCAGGGCGACGGCGTCATCAAGATCGAGATGCACTTCCTGCCCGACGTTTATGTCGAGTGCGAGGTCTGCCGCGGCCGGCGCTACAATCGCGAGACCCTGGAGGTGCTCTTTCACGGCAAGAGCATCGCCGACGTGCTCGACATGACGGTCGACGAGGGCGTCCTGTTCTTCGGGGCGGTGCCAGCGATCCGCGACAAGCTCTCAACGCTGCAGCAGGTCGGGCTCGGCTACATCAAGATCGGCCAGCCGGCGACGACCTTGTCGGGCGGCGAGGCGCAGCGCGTCAAACTGGCGAAGGAACTGTCGCGGCGCGCCACCGGCCGCACCCTCTACATCCTCGACGAGCCGACCACCGGGCTGCATTTCGAGGACGTCAAGAAGCTTCTGGAAGTGCTGCACGCGCTGGTCGATGCCGGCAACACGGTGCTTGTCATCGAGCACAATCTCGAAGTCGTCAAGACCGCCGACTGGATCATCGATCTGGGCCCCGAAGGCGGCGATCAGGGCGGCCGCATCGTCGCCACCGGCACTCCGGAAGAGGTCGCCGCGTGCGCCGAGAGCCATACCGGGCGGTATCTGCGTCCCTATCTGGCGCGCCGGCAGGCGGCGCAACGCAAGGCCGGGTAATCGAGATCGCCGCTTTCAAGGCGCCGCCCCCGCCCGCGCCGCGTGGCGGGTCGGCCCTCAGCGCGGCCGCGGCCGCACTCTCGCGCCGGCCCTCATCGCGGCGGGATCGGGCGGACCGCAGGCAAGCGAAAGCGCGCTTCAGCCCGCCATCAGCGCGCGCAGCGCAGCGGCACCGGCCGACAGCGCGCGGCGGCCGGCGTCGAGCTCGGGATGGAACAGCGGCCAGACATGGATCATCTCGGGCCAGATCTGCAGGTCGACGCGCACATCGGCGGCGCCGGCCGCCCGCGCCAGGCGGATCGCGTCGTCGAGCAGCGTCTCGGCGGCGCCGACCTGGATCAACAGCGGCGCGAGGCCCGTGAGATCGGCGTAGATCGGCGCGGCGAGCGGGGAGCGCGGGTCGGCGCCGTTCAGATAGAGCCTGGCCATGTCGAGCAGGCCGGCCTTCTGCACCATCGGGTCGACGGCGGCCTTGCTGTCCATCGATTCGCCGAGCCCCTCCAGATCGACCCAGGGCGAGATGCACCAGCCGGCTCCCGGCTGGGCCAGCCCGGCCTCGCGGATCGCCAGCATCGCCGCGACGACGAGCCCGCCGCCGGCGCTGTCGCCGGCGATCACGATATGGCCGGGCGCGAGGCCGCGGCCCAACAGATAGCGATAGCCGGCGAGCGCATCCTCGACCGCGGCCGGAAACGGATGCTCGGGGGCCAGGCGATAGTCAAGCGCCAGCGCCGCGACGCCGAGGGCGCGGCCGGCCTCGGCGACGAGATGGCGATGGCTGTCGAGCGAGCCGATGACATAGCCGCCGCCGTGCAGATAGAGCAGCGCCGCGTCGCGCGCGGCGCCCGGGGTCGCGGTCCACTCGGCCGGCACGCCGCCCGCGACGACCGGCTCGACCGCGACGTCGGCGGCGATGCCGTATTCGCGACCGCGCGCATCGATGTCCCGGCGCCGCTGCCGGTAGTCGTCGGAGCGCGGCCGGGCCGCCAGTTTGGCGCGCAAGGCAACAAGTTGCGGATCGCTCATCGCTCCCTCCCCGGATACAGGGCAAGCCTATCACGCCAAATCGCGGTCCGGAAGGCGGCGACGGGCTTGCGGAGGGGCGCGGCGGGCGACACCTGATAGGCGATGATGCGTCCGGTTCACGTCATCGGCGGCGGGCTTGCCGGCAGCGAGGCGGCGTGGCAATTGGCGCGCGCCGGCGTGCCGGTCGTGCTGCACGAGATGCGCCCGCTGCGCATGACCGAGGCGCATCTGAGCGGCGGTTTGGCCGAGCTCGTCTGCTCGAACTCGTTCCGCTCGGACGAGGCCGAGAAGAGCGCGATCGGCCTCTTGCACGAGGAAATGCGGCGCCTGGGCTCGCTGGTCCTCGCCGCCGCCGACCGTTGCCGGGTGCCGGCCGGCAGCGCGCTCGCGGCCGACCGCATCGGCTTTTCGGCGGCGGTCGAACAGGCGCTCGCCGCCGAGCGATTGGTCGAGATCCGCCGCGAGGAGATCGCGGGGCTGCCGCCCGCGGAGTGGGACGAGGTCATCATCGCCACCGGCCCCCTGACCTCGCCCGCCCTCGCCGCCGCGATCCGCGATCTGACCGGCGCCGAAGCGCTCGCCTTTTTCGATTCGATCGCGCCGATCGTTTATCGCGATACGATCGATTTCGATAAGGCTTGGCTGCAATCGCGCTATGACAAGTCGGCGCCGGGGGGCGGTGCCGATTATATCAACTGCCCGCTCGATCGCGAGCAGTACGAGGCCTTCATCGCCGCGCTGCTCGCCGGCGAGACGATCGAATTCCGCGAGTGGGAGAAGACGACGCCGTATTTCGAGGGCTGCCTGCCGATCGAGGTCATGGCGGCGCGCGGCCCCGACACCTTGCGCTTTGGCCCGATGAAGCCGGTCGGCCTGCGCGATCCCAGAACCGGGCGGCGGCCCTATGCCGTCGTGCAATTGCGCCAGGACAACGCGCTCGGCACATTGTTCAACCTTGTCGGCTTCCAGACCAAGCTCAGGCACGGCGAGCAGAAGCGCATCTTCCGCCTGATCCCCGGCCTTGAGCGGGCCGAGTTCGCGCGCTTCGGCGGGCTGCACCGCAACACCTTCATCAACAGCCCGCTGCTGCTCGACGATCGGCTGCGCCTCAAGGCGATGCCGCGGCTGCGTTTCGCCGGCCAGTTGACCGGCGTCGAGGGCTATGTCGAAAGCGCCGCCATCGGGCTCCTGGCCGGCCGCTTCGCCGCCGCGGCGCGGCGCGGATGCCCGGCCCCGCCGCCGCCGCCAACCACGGCTCTGGGAGCGCTCTTCGCCCATATCACCGGCGGCGCCGACGCCGCAAACTTCCAGCCGATGAACGTCAATTTCGGCCTGTTCCCGCCGCTCGCCGAGGGCGGGCGGCGGCTCGACAGGAAGCCGCTGCTGGTCCGCCGCGCTCGCGCCGATCTGGCGCGGTGGCTGGCGGCGTAGCCGCTATTGCAGCTCGCGCTTCAGGAATTGCTCCATGCGCTGCCAGGCGAGGTTGGCGGCGGCGACGTCATAGGCGGCGCTGCGCTCATTGGCAAAGGCATGGGCGGCGTCGTAGCGATAGATCTCGTAGCGGATGCCGGTACCCTTCAGCACCCGTTCGAGCTCGTCGACGGCGGCCGGCGTGCACCAATCGTCGCGATTGGCGAAATGTCCCTGGAACGGCACGCGGATTTTTGCGGGATCGGCGAAGTTCTTGTCGGGAATGCCGTAAAAGCAGACGCCGGCGGCCAATTCCGGCACATGCACAAGGGCGGCGATCGTCAGCGCCCCGCCCATGCAGAACCCCATCACCGCGACCCGGCTGCTCTCGCCCTGCAAATGCCGCGCCGCGCCGCGCACATCCTGATGCGTCGCATCGGCGAAGTCGAGGCCGCTCATCAGATGATTGGCCTCGTCGGGCTCGCTCGTCAGCCGGCCCTTATAGAGATCGGGGGCGAGCGCGTTATAGCCGGCCCGCGCAAAGCGGTCGGCGACGCCGCAGATCTGGTCGTTCAAGCCCCACCATTCCTGGATCACCACAATGCCCGGGCGGCCGCGCCCAGCCGTTGCCAGATACCCTCTTGTCCGGCCCCCGTCGGGGCGGGCGAATTCGATCATCGTGCCCATCACCAATCCTCCCAAAACCTGCCAGATCCTGGCTCAGGCAAATTGCGGCATCACCCGCGTCGCGAACAGCTCGACCGAGCGCATCGCCTCGTCGCGGGTGATCGTGCCAAAGGCAAAATCGCACACGAAATAGGTCGCGCCGGCGGCCTCGACCTGGGCGGCGATGTAATCGCACACGCGGGCCGGCGTGCCGGCCACGGCGTGGCCGTGCGCTTCGAGCGGGTCCCATTCCTCGGGCAGGGCGTCCTTCAGCGGGAACGGCACGCCGTATTTGGCCCACAGCAGCTCCATATGACGGCGCCATGGGCGGTAGGCCCGGCGCGCAACCGCGCGCGCGGCCGCCTCGGTTTCGGCAAGCACGAGGTGGCGGTTGATCCCCATCAGCGGCAGCTCTTCCTCCGGCCGCCCGAGCCGCCGCCATTCCGCCTTGTAAAACTCGATGATCTGGCGCGCCTGGGCGGTGTCCCGCAGGGTGATGATGTGGGCGCCGTGCGCGGCCGCCCAGGGGATGCTGTCCGGCCGGCTGGTGCCGTACCACAGCTCGGGATAGGGCTTTTGCACCGGCTTCAGCACGATCGGAACACGATCGAAATCGTAGAATTTTCCGTGGTAGGTCAGCTCGTCCTCGGTCAGCCCGATGCGGACGACCTCGAAGGCTTCGCGAAACCGTTCCGCGCCGGTGGCGAAATCGACGCCGTAAAAACCGACTTCAACCGGCGAGATGCCGCGCCCGACGCCGTAGAGAAAGCGGCCGCCGCTGAGCTGGTCGAGCATGCAGATCTCGTCGATCAGGCGCAGCGGGTGATAGAGCGGCAGCAGGTACACCATCGGCCCGAACCGCAGGCGCCGCGTGCGCTGCGCGACGGCGGCCAGAAAGATGCCGGGCGAGGGCGCGTAACCGAGCGGCGTGTTATGGTGTTCGGCCAAATGGTACCCGTAGAACCCGGCCCGGTCATAGGCCTCGATCAGCTGCAGCCGTTCCTCGAAATGCCGGTCGAGGGGCAGCCCGCTGTCATCCAGATGGTCGAAGATCCCGAAGCGCATCCTCCCCTCTCCTTGCGTTGTTCCGGCTGCGGCATCTTCCCACAATTCCTCAGCCGCCGGCGAGGATCATGTCGCTGATCTTCTCGGCCGTCATCAAGGTCGGGAAATTGGTATTGGCGCAGGGCACGCAGGGAAACAGCGAGGCGTCGACGACGCGCAGGCCCGAGACGCCGCGCACGCGGCCCTGATTGTCGGTGACCGCCATCGGATCGTCCTCGGCCCCCATGCGGCAGGTGCAGGAGGCGTGCCAGACCCCGATCGCCGCCTTGCGGATGAACTCTTCAAGCTTGTCGTCGTCGGCCATCAGCTCGTCGAAGCGGTGGCCCTCGACGATCAGATGGTCGATGACGTAGCGGCGCAGCCACGCGGGACCGTCGAGCAGCAGCGCGACGATGTCGGTAATCCATTTGTTCTTCCTGTTGACGACGCCGATCCGGCGCACGCGGTCGCTATAGCTTGCCGGAAACGGATTGCCGGTCGCCTGGCTCATCGCCCGGCCGATTTGCATCGCGCCGAAGCGCCGGAACCCGTCCATCAGCCGTTCGAGATCGCGCCGGTCGGACAGGAGGTTGAACTCGACGATCGGCTCGATCCGCCAGTCGCGGGCGGCAAGCCTGACCTGCCCGGTCTCGGAACAGGTCTTGTAGACGCAGATCAGCAGCGAGGCGATCCGGTCGCCGACCGCGTGCCAAGCCGATTTGCTGACGCTGGCGACGAACATGTCGCCCCGCGGCATCCCGCTGATGCCGGAGGAATAGCGCAGCGCCAGCAGGATATGGCGGCGCGTCAGGCCGTTCAGGCGCGCCGGCGGCTGGATGAAGGACGAAATCGAGATCGAGGGATGGTCCATCAGCCGCTGGCCGACCCCGGGCAGGGGGACGAGCACCTCGATGCCAAGCTCGCGCAACGGGCCGGCGGGACCGATGCCGGCGCGCAGCAGATGCGCCGGCGAGTGGATCGCTCCGCAGCAGAGGATGATCTCATGGCCGCGGAATTCGGTCTCCTTGCCCGCGACCAGCGCCTTGACCCCAACGCAGCGGCGACCCTCGAACAGCAGCCCGGTAACCGGCGTCAGCGTCGAGATTTCGAGGTTCTTGCGCATGCGCGTGGCGGGGTCGAGATAGCCGATCGCGGCCGAGACGCGGCGGTCATAGAGGTTGGAAATCGTGATCGGGAAATAGCCGTCCTTCCATTCGCCGTTCTGGTCGGGGATGTATTCGAACCCCATTTCGGCAAAGGCGGCGGCGACCGCCTTCGGATGGCCGGCCCACAGATCGGGAAAGATGCGACGGACCGGGATGCGGCCGTCCTTGCCGTGCAGCGGCCCGTCGAAATCCATGTCGCGCTCGACCTTCTTGAAATAGGGCAGCACGGCGTTCCAGTTCCATCCCGCCGCGCCTCTCTGCTCCCATTCGTCGTAATCGCTCGGGGCGCCGCGATTGGCGAGCTGGCCGTTGATCGACGAGCCGCCGCCCAAGACGCGCGCCTGCTCGTATTTGCGCAGGGGCGGGCGCTCCTCCGGCCGGTTGTGCGAGACCACCTCGGTATGAACCTTGAGCTCGGTCCAGTGAAAGCGCGGATCGAAATAGACGGTGCCGGGATAGCTGTCGAGGATCTCGGGCGGCACCCGTCCGTCCGGCGTGTCCTGCCCCGCCTCGCACAACAGCACCCGATTGCCGCTTTTGGCCGACAGCCGGTGCGCCAGCACCGACCCCGCCGAGCCGCCGCCGACGATGATGTAATCGTAGACCATGACCGTCCTCTTCCGCCCTGGCGCGGTTGGCCGCCCATGACCGGGCCGCGCCCGCCCCGCGACTTTTTGCGCCGATGATGGTAATCCGCCTGTCGGCGGCCGGGTCAAGCCCGTGACCGCGTTCGGCCCTCTCAGGGAAACGGTGGACTGGCTTTTGTAAATGGTCGCTGCCCTCTCCGAGAGAGCTGCTCTGCCAGAGGAGAGATCGTTGTCGCCGCACGCCTTCACCGTCCCGCCCGAGCAGCGCTATTTCGAGGATTACCCGGAGGGCGCCGTGTTCGAATACGGCAGCGTCACGGTCGATGCGGCCGAGATCATCGAGTTTGCCCGCCGTTTCGACCCGCAGCCGATGCATGTCGATCCCGAAGCGGCGGCGCGCGGCCCGTTCGGCGGGTTGATCGCCAGCGGCTGGCACACCGCCGGGCTGATGATGCGGCTGTTCGTCGAGCACTTCCTGCCGCGGGGCGCCGCCAGCCTCGGCGCGCCCGCCATCGACGAGCTGCGCTGGCCGCGACCGGTGCGGCCGGGCGACGTGCTGCGCATCCGCGTCCATATCCTCGAGGCGCGCCCGTCGCGCTCACAGCCCGAGCGCGGCGTCGTGCGCACCTTTGTCGAAGTGCTGAACCAGCGCGAGGAGACCGTAATGACCTTGAAGCCGGTCAATCTGCTGCGCCGCCGCCCCGCCCCGCCGCGCCGATAGCCGCCGCGGCGGGCGCCCTCACGCATCCAGCCGATCGTAGCCGCAGGCCCGGTAGATCAGCGCCGAGACGAGCCAGCTTGCGGCAAAGAGGGCGATGATCGCATAGCCGATCGTCCCGAAATTGTCGTTCAACGCCGCGATCCAACGCCAGAACGGGCCGGTGAAGCCGAACCGGCCGGCGGCCAGGCCGAGCGCCTCGATGCCGCCGACAAACAGCGCGACGAGGATCGAGACCGCGGTGATCGTCAGATTGTAATAGAGCTTGCGGACCGGCTTGACGAACGCCCAGCCATAGGCGCCCAGCATCAGCACGCCGTCGGTCGTGTCGACCAGCGACATGCCGGCGGCGAACAGGGCGGGAAACACCAGGATCGACCAGATCGGAAGGCCTCGGGCGGCCTGGACGGCGGAAATGCCGAGCAGGGCCACCTCGCTCGCCGTATCGAAACCGAGGCCGAACAGAAAACCGAGCGGATACATGTGCCAGCTACGCCGGATCATGCCGAACAGCGGCCGGAACAGGCGCGCGAGCGGACCCTGCCCGCTCAGCGCCAGGCCGATCTCCGCGCCGCCGCCGGCGCGGCCGCTTCTGACCCGGCGAAACGTCCCGTACACGCCGATCAGGATCACGATATTGATGACCGCGATCGCCAGCAGGAACGCCGCCGAGATCAGCGTTCCGACGACGCTGCCGACATCGTGCCAGACGCCGAATCGGCTCCGGAACGCGCTCGCCGCGGCGGCGATCGCGAGCACGGCGAGGACGACGACGCTCGCATGGCCGAGCGAAAAGAAAAAGCCGACCGCGGCCGGGCGCCGGCCCTCCTGCATCAGCTTGCGGGTGACGTTGTCGATGGCGGCGATGTGATCGGCGTCGACCGCGTGGCGCAGGCCCAGGCTATAGGCCAACAGCGCGGTGCCGAGCAGCACGGGATAGTTCCGGAACGCCGTCAGCGCCCATGCCCAGGCGGCCAAGTTGGCGGCGCCGAGAAGCCCGTACAGGCCGGCGATCTTGCCGCGCATGTTCTCCGCCTTGTCGTTGAAGATGCTCGCCATTGCCTGTCGCATCGCCCGCTCCGCACCGGTGTTTTCCCGGTATACCATTGCCGCAAAGCGCGGCCCGGTCCAACCGGCGACCCGCTTCTGTGCGGAGACGGCCCGTGAAACTCGGCATCCTGTCCGATCTGCACTGCAATGAACGCGGCCTCATGCGCGCGCTCGCCCTCATCGGCGATGTCGACGCGCTGCTGTGCCTTGGCGACAGCATCTACGATTTTCGTTTTTCGAACGCGGTCGTCCGCAGGCTGCGCGAGCGCGAGGCGGAGGTCATTCTCGGCAATCACGAGGAAGGGTTTTTCGGGCCCCAGGGCGTGCGGGCGCGGCGGCAGCCGGAGGTCGATCCGGCGCTGGCCGCATGGCTCGCCGAGCGGCCGCCATGGCGCCGGCTCGAACTTGGCGGCAAGAGGGTGCTGATGGTGCATTCGACGCCGTGGGAGCCGCGCGGCGCCTACCTCTATCCGCACAGTCCGCTGCTCGAACGATTTGCCGAGATCGACGCCGATATCGTCCTCTACGGCCACACCCATCACCAATTGGTGCGGCGGGTCGGCCGGGTTCTCGTCGTCAATCCCGGATCGGCCGGCGAGGCGCGCGACCCGCGCAACGGCCGGCAATTGAGCTGCGCCGTCCTCGACACGGTCTCGCAGGAGGTGCGGGTGATCAACTTTCCCGACGGCCCGGAACCGGCCGGCCTCACTTGACCGTGCCGCGGAACTTCTCGCCGATGATCGGCATGTCGAGCGTCAGCGTGCGGCGGGTCTCCGTCACCGGATAGGTCGGTTTGTAGACCGCGATCGTCCGCTCGCCGCGGCGGGTCGCTCCGGTGATCGCAAAGCGCGCGACCGGCCTGAAATCCGGGCCGTGCAGAACCGCCGCAAGCCGGGCCATCTCGCGCAGATCGGTCCAGAAATGGGGCTGCGCCACGACCAGGCTGACGCCGTAGGCGCGCAGCATGTGCGCGATCTGCTCCTTGTCGAGACTGGCCTGCCGAACGCCGCGCTCGCGCTCGACCGCGACCCGCAATAGCAGCTTGTCGGCCCGCACGATCGTGATGTCGCGGCGCTTTTCGGTGCGCATGTCGAAGATGAAATTGCCGTCGCGATAGCCCGAGAACAGCACGACGGCGTTCTTGGGCGCATGCCGCGCGACATAGTCGGCGACGGCGGCATAGCCTCTGACCGCCGGGGCGGGATAGAAGAGGAGGCTGTAGACAAAGGTGGCAAGGCCGAGCGCCGCCGTCGCCGCCGGCGCCATCGGCCGCGGCAGCAGCCGGTGCACGGCCAGCACCGCAAAGATCGCCAACGGGAAGGCGATCATCATGCCGTGCCGCGGTTCGCGCACGTCGATCGCCGAAAAGAACAGATAGCCGAACAGAAACCAGCCGAGCAGGAACCAGGCCAACCACGCTTCGAGCGGCGCCGCTCGCCGGCGCAGCACGAAGAGCGCGCCGAGCGCCGCCAGCGCCGTGCCGACATCGCCGAGATAAAGCGGTATCGCCTTGATGTAGAACAGCCAGGCGGCCAGGCTCGTGCGCGGCAGATCGTCCGGCCGCCCGGCCACCGACTGGACGTTGATCATGCCGAATTTGACGGTCAGCAGCACGGCCGGGATCACGCCCACAATGCCCGCCGCCGCCGCGATCAGCACGGGGCGCCGGCGCAATACCTGCGGGCCCTTGATGGCCGGCAATGCCGCGGCCAGCACGGGGGCGATAAAGGCGGCGGTCAGTTTGATATAAATCGCCGCCAGGATCAGCAGCACGCAGAGATAAAGATCGCGGGGCCGCTCGGCGCGCAGATAGCGCAGATAGAAAAAGACGCCGGCGACGAGGGCGGCATAGGCGGGAACGTCGAGCATGACCTGGCGCGCCCAGAACGCCGTCTCGGGCCCGCCGATCACCAGCAATCCGGCGCCAAGCGCCGACCAGCGCGGCAATCTGGCGCGCACAATCCCATAGGTCGCCGCCCCGAGCCCGGCCGTGAACAGCGACACCACCGCCTGCGCCGCCGCTTGGCTGACCCCAAAAAGGGCGTAGGCCGCCGCCAGAAAAAAGTAGAACAGCGGCGGATAAAACAGGATCGTCAGCGCCGGATACTTCAGGTAATAGTCGATCGCCCAGCGCCGCGCATCATGCCACGGCGCCGCCGCGATGAAATCCTTGACAAAGGCGCCGTTCAGCGCGTGTCGGGGCGCGTCGCTCCACCAGAAATCGCCGTGTTTGGGGGCGCTGGCGAACAGGGCCGCGGCGGCGGCGGCAAAGACGAGCGCCACCGCCGCCTGCGCGAGCCGCTCGCGGCGGCGCGCCGCCCGGCCGCCGCTCTCGGCATGCGCGGCCGGCGGCGCCGCGGTCATCGGCGCCGCCAAGTCAAGACCGAAGAGACGGCATAGTTCCACACCACTCCGACCGCCGTCCCGGCGAGACCAGACACCCACCAAGTATAATGGTGCGCGAACACCGCCGAGGCGACGCCGACATTGGCCACCGCGCCAAGACCGCACACCGCATAAAACGAGATCAGTCCGGACAGGAACCGCCGTCCCTTCAGGCGCCGGTCGCGATAGGTCAGCTGATTGTTCAGCACGAAGTTGCTGGTCATCGCGACCGTCGCCGCGATCGCCTGCGCGATCGGAAAGGCGACGAAGTGCAGGGCTGCAAACAGCGTGGCGAAATGCACCGCCACCCCCGAGCCGCCGACGATGGCGAAGGACAAAAAGCGGGCCGGGACATATCCGCCGGTCAGTTTTTCCGCCAGCATCATCAGGTATTCCCAGACGATGAAGCTGTCGAGCTTGCTCTCGCCGTGCTGGCGTTCGGCGAAGACGTAGGGCAATTCTTTGAAGCGAAAGGGAACCGGCGTCGAGGCGAACAGATCGAGCAGGATCTTGAAGCCGCCCTGGCCGGACAGATGGCGCACGCTGCGCTCAAAGGCCGGCCGCGACAGCATGAAAAACCCGCTCATCGGATCGGACAGGTCGGCCGAGACGACGAGGCGGGCCAGGCGGGTAGCAACGGCGCTGATCGCGACGCGGCGGCGCTCCCAGACGCCGGTCCCGCCGCCGGCGGCGTGGCGGCTGCCGACGACGATGTCAAGATCCTCGGCCTTCAGCGCGGCTAGCATGTGCGGCAGCAATCTCTCGTCATGCTGCAGGTCGGCGTCGATGACCGCGAGATAGGGGGCGCTGCTGGCCAGCATGCCCTCGACGACCGCGCTCGACAGCCCGCGCCGGCCGATGCGCTGCAGACAGCGCACCCGCGGATCGCTGCGGGCGAGCCGGCGCACCTGGGCGGCGGTCCCGTCCGGCGAATCGTCGTCGACATAGATGACTTCCCAGGCGATCCCGGCGAGCGCGGCCTCAAGACGCGCCAACAGCGGCGCGACGTTGTCGCGCTCGTTATAGGTCGGCACGACGACCGTCAGCTCGACGCCAGCGGCCGGCGCGGAAACGGCGCCGGCTGCGCCCTGCGGAAGGGTCTCGGGGGCGTCCGGCGGCCGTGGAACGCGGCCTTCCGGCAAGCCGACCGCCGTCGCCAAGGGATCGGGCGAGAGAGATGACGCCATGGCGGCTATCCCTTCCTGCAGCAGCGTCCCGCCGGCGAGCGCTGCAACGCCCCTATGGACCGCTCCTCCGGCCGCTTCTCTTGCATCGCCGCGATCAAAATTTTCCCTTTCCTCGCGGACACGGTCATTGAGCGCTTTCTGCTGTCACGGCAACCGATCTTTGGCAAGTGCGCCAATCGGAATGGCACGGCATCTTGCTCTCAAAAGAATTTTCTCCAGGATTTCTCTTGATATGAGTTAATTTTTTCCTGCTTGCAGGAAGTGCATCTATCATAACATTGAATCTCTTTCGTAAAAATTATTTTCTTCGGCCGGACAGCGCCGTCGCGGCGCGGCTTTGCCACGGCCGGCGCTTCGCCCGGATGGCGGCGCCATGCTATCGTGCCGGCGGCATCGCGCAACCGCAGGCGATCGACAGGCATGGACCGCGCCCGCTTTCCCCATCACTCCCACTGGGGCGCCTTCAGCGCTCTCGTCGAAGACGGCCGCGTCGTCGCCGTGGCGCCGTTCGCGCACGACCCCGATCCCTCGCCGCTGCTCGCGGCGATCCCGCAGGTCGTGCACTCGCCGACCCGCATCCCCTGCCCGATGGTGCGGCAGGGCTGGCTTCGGCACGGGCCGGGCAGCGGCGCCGGCCGCGGCCGCGAAGCCTTTGTGCCGCTTGACTGGGAGCGCACGCTCGACCTCGTCGCGAGAGAACTGGCGCGGGTGCGGCGCGCCTACGGTCCGGCCGCGATCCTCGGCGGCTCGCAAGGCTGGTCCTCGGCCGGCCTGTTCCATGAGGCGCGCGGGCAATTGCGGCGCTTCCTGGCCGCCTTCGGCGGCTTTGTCGATCAGACGAGCAATTACAGCTTCGGCGCCGCCCTGACCTTTCTGCCGTACATTCTCGGCACCGCGCAGGCGGTCACCGGGCCGCTGACCTCGTGGTCGTCGATCGCCCGGCACACGCGGCTTCTGGTCCTGTTCGGCGGCGCCAATCCCAAGAACACGCAGGTCGCCAAGGGTGGCTGCGCCTGGCACGGAACCGGCGGCTGGCTGGCGGCGCTGGCGCGCGCCGGCGTCCGCGTCGTCAATATCAGCCCGATCCGCGACGACGGACCGGACCCGGTCAGGCCCGAATGGATCGCGATCCGCCCCAATACCGACACCGCGCTGATACTGGCGCTCGCCCATACGCTGATCGCCGAGCGCCGCCATGACGAGGCGTTTCTCGCCCGCTATTGCACCGGTTTCGAGCGCGTTCTGCCCTATCTGACCGGCGCCGCCGACGGCCGGCCCAAGGATGCGGACTGGGCGGCGCCGATCACCGGCGTGCCCGCCGAGACGATCCGCGCGCTGGCGCGTCGCATGGCGGCGCAGCGGACGATGCTGACGGCCTCCTGGTCGCTGCAGCGCGCCGATCACGGCGAGCAGGTCTACTGGGCGCTGATCCTGCTTGCCGCCTGTCTCGGCCAGATCGGCCTGCCGGGCGGCGGTTTCGGGTTCGGCTACGGCTCCGCCGGCAACATCGCCGAGCCGCCGCCGCTGTTCCCCGGCCCGGCCATGGCAACGCTGCGCAATCCCGCCGGGCTCGCAATCCCGGCGGCGCGCCTTGCCGACTGTCTGCTCCATCCCGGCGAACGCTACGATTACGACGGCGGCCATGCGACCTATCCCGACATCCGGCTGGTCTATTGGGCGGGCGGAAACCCGTTCCACCATCACCAGGATCTGAACCGGCTGCGGCGCGCCTGGCGGCGCCCCGAGACCGTCATCGTGCACGAGCCGTGGTGGACGGCGACGGCGCGCCACGCCGATATCGTGCTGCCCGCCACGACCACGCTCGAGCGCAACGATATCGGTTTCTCGCCGCGCGACCGCTACGTCATCGCGATGCACCAGGCGATCGCTCCGCTCGCGCAGGCGCGCAACGATTACGACATTCTGCGCGGGCTGGCGCGGCGGCTCGGCTGCGAGGCCGCCTTTTGCGAGGGACGCGACGAGCGGGAATGGCTGCGCCATCTCTACAACCGCTTCCGCGAGCGCGCGCACAGCAATCTTGTTCCCGATTTCGAAACGTTCTGGGCAAAGGGCTGGCTCGAGATCCCGCGACAGAGCGAAGAATACGTGCTGTTTGCCGACTTCCGCGCCGATCCCGAGCGGCACCCGCTCCCCACCCCGTCGGGCCGGATCGCGCTTTATTGCGAGCGCATCGCCGCCCTCGGCTACGACGATTGCCCGCCGCATCCGAGCTGGCTCGAGCCGGCCGAATGGCTCGGCGCCGCCGCGGCGGCGCGCTTTCCCCTGCATCTGATCTCAAGCCAGCCGCGCCACCGGCTGCACAGCCAGATGGATGCGGGTCCGGTCAGCGCGCAGGCCAAGGTGGCCGGGCGCGAGGCGCTGGCGATCAATCCGATCGATGCGCAGGCCCGCGGCATTGCCGACGGCGATATAGTGCGCGTCTTCAACGACCGCGGCGCCTGCTTTGCCGGCGCGCTGATCACCGCGGCGGTGCGGCCGGGGGTGGTGCGGCTCTCCTGCGGCGCCTGGTATGACCCCGCCGGCGGCGGCGAAGACGCCCCCTGCGCGCACGGCAATGCCAATCTGTTGACGCGCGACCACGGCACTTCGCGGCTCGGCCAGGGCCCGAGCGCGGCGACGGCGCTGGTCGAGGTCGCGCGCGCCGCGGCGGCGCCGCCGGTCACGGCGTTCGCGCCGCCCCCCGTCCTCGCGGCGCCGCCCTGAGCCGGCCGCGCCGTCCTCAGGCGCCTCTTGCCTTGCGGTCGAGGAATTCCCGGAACCCCTCGCGCGGATGCGCGGCGCTCAACCAACTGGCGCGCGCTTTTTCCTCCTGCTCGTAGCGCTCGCGCCAGCCCATGCCAATCGCTTCGTGCAGCAGGCGCTTGATGCCCTGGACCATGCGCGCATCATTGTTGGCGATCCGCTCGCCGAGCGCGACCGCCGCCGCGACCACTTGCGCCGCCGGCACGATTTGGTTCAAGAGGCCGATCGCCAGCGCCTCCTCGGCGCCGACGGCGCGGCCGGTATAGAGCAGCTCCTTCGCCTTCGGCAGGCCGACCAGCAGCGGCAGCGTCCAGGTCGAGTTGACGCGGCCGTAGCTGGCCGCGAGAAAGCGGAACTCGCTTCTCTCGCAACCGACGCGCAGATCGAGCGTCGAGGCCAACAGCGCCGCGCCGCCATAGGCAAGCCCGTTGATCGCCCCGATCAACGGCTTGGCATAGCTGGCGATGCGCCAAGTCGCGCGGTTGCGGAACTCCGAACGCGCGGCCAATTCCTCGCTGCTCAATCCCGCCATCTCGTGGATGTCGGCGCCGGCCGAAAAGGCCCGCTCGCCGGCGCCGGTCAGCACCACCGCCTTGACCGCCTCCGCGCTCTCGTAGCCGCTTAAAGCCTCGTCCAGCTCGCGCACCAGCGCGAAGCTCAGCGCATTGAGCTTGTCCGGACGATTCAACGTGATGACGGCGACAGCGCCGCGCTGCTCCGCCGTGATGAACTGATACGCCATGACCGTCCTCCTGTTGCCCGGAACCTCTCGGAAAGCGCATGCTAGCCGGTTCCGACAATCGCCGGGAGGATATGGCATGGGCGGCAGTCTCGACGGGGTGCGGGTGCTCGAACTGGCGCGCTATCAGGCGGGCCCGCGCGGCGGCATGATCCTGTCCGACCTCGGCGCCGAGGTCATCAAGATCGAAAAGCCGGGCGGCGAGGAGACGCGTCGCGCGGGCCCGCTGGTGCGCGGGCAGAGCGTCTATTTCGCGGTCTACAATCGCGGCAAGAAGAGCCTGTGCCTCGATCTGCGGCAGCAGCGCGGCCGGGAGATCTTCGCCGCCCTGGTCAAGAGGGCCGACATCGTATTGCAGAACTTCCGGCCCGGCGTGATGGACAGGATGGGGTTCGGCTATGACCGGCTGCGCGCGCTGAAAGAGGACATCATCCTGTGCTCGGTGTCGGGCTTCGGCCAGTACGGGCCCTACCGCGACCGCCCGGCCTTCGATCCGCTCGGCCAGGCGATGAGCGGGCTGATGAGCCTGACCGGCAAGCCGGTCGGGATGCCGCTCGGCACCGCTTCCTCGATCGTCGATCGCTATACCGCATTGCACGCGACGATCGGCATGCTGGCCGCGCTGCGCCACCGCGACCGCACCGGCGAAGGCCAGCAGATCGACGTCTGCCTGCTGGATTCGGCGCTGACGATGGTCGAGATCCCAACCTCCTACTACCTGGCGACCGGCGAGGAGGGCGGCGAAGGCGGCCGCCCGCCCTATCGCGCCCGTGACGGCTGGGTCGTCATCTCCGCCGCGGGGCGCGAGATGGGGAGCCGGCTGCTGCAGATCGCCGCCGGGGATGCCGCTGCCGCGGCCGACGGCTTGACCGGCCGCACCGGCCCCGACGATCCGCGCCGCCAGGCGGTCGCGGCGTGGTGCGCCGAGCGCACGGTCGCCGAGATCTGCGCGGCGCTCGCCGCCGCCGACATCCCGGTCGCGCCGGTCAGGACGATCCCCGAGGTGGCGCGGGACCCGCATCTGTGGGAACGCGAGATGCTGGTCGAGATGGAGGACGCGATCGCCGGCCAGATGTACCTGCCCGGCCTGACGATCAAACTGTCGAAGAGCAAGGGCCGTCTCGGGCCGGTGCCGACCCCCGGCCAGCATACCGACGAGATCCTGTCCGGCCTGCTCGGATACGATCCCGACACGCTTGCGGAATTGCGCCGCGCCAAGGTCATCGCCTGAGCGGCCCGCACCGCCGCCCGCCGGCGGATGGCGGCGTCAGCGCGCCGGCGGCGCGGCTCCTATCGTCTGGATGACCTCGAAACCCTCGAATTCGGGATGGCCGAGATAAAGCGGCCGGTTGCGTCCGGCCTCGCGATGGGCAAGCCGGAACGCCTCCGACCGGGTCCAGGCCTCAAAATCGGCCCGGCTCCGCCACAGGCTGTGCGAGGAATAGAGCACGTGATCCGCGCGCTCGGGCCCGCGCAGCAGATGGAAGACGATGAAACCGGGAACGCCCGCGAGATGGCTCTCGCGGGTCTGCCACAGGCGCTCGAATTCCGCCTGCGCCGCGGGGAGGACCTTGAAACGGTTCATCGCAATGAACATCGGCCTGCCTGTCGCTCGCACTGTGCCCGCTCCGTTGCCGCCGCTTCATGCCGGAGCGGCGGTTTGCAGATCCGGGCCGGACCGAAGGCTAGCCAATCGCGATACGCCCGTCCATCCCGCCGCTCTCGCCGCTTCCCGTCCTCGCTTTCGTGCTTTACGATCGCCTCGCGGCAGCAAGCGGCCGGGATCATGAACGACAGCACCGACACGATCATCGTCGACACGGCAACGCGGATCTTTCGCGATCTGTGCGCGCCCAACACGATCAACGCGGCCGAGCAGGGAAGGTGGCCGCAGGAATTGTGGCAGGCGCTCGAGGAAGCGGGCCTGCCGCTCGCCTGGGTGCCCGAGGAGCGGGGCGGCGCCGGGGCCGACATGGCCGACGGATTTGCGGTGCTGCGCCTTGCCGGCCGCTTTGCCGCACCGGTGCCGCTCGCCGAGACGATGATGGCGGGCTGGCTGCTCGCTCAGGCCGGCATCGCGGTGCCGCCGGGTCCGCTGACGATTGCGCCGGTGCATGCCGACGGGTGCCTGACGCTCGCCGGCGACGGCCGGCTTCAGGGTCGCGCCCGCCATATCCCGTTTGCGCGCAATGCCGGCCATATCGCGCTGGTCGCCCGGCGCGGCGCGGCAAGGGTGATAGCGCTGGTGCGCGCCGCCGATCTGCCGAGGCGGCACGGGACGAGCCTGGCCGGCGAGCCGCGCGATGAGGTCGATTTCGCCGGCGCCACGCCGCAGGCGATCGGCGCCGCGGCGCTCGACGAGGACGGGCTGTCGGCTTTCGGCGCGGCGGTGCGGCTGCAGCAGATCGCCGGCGCCCTCGAAAAAATCCTCGAACAATCGGTGCAATATGCGCTCGACCGCGTGCAGTTCGGCCGGCCGATCGCCCGCTTCCAGGCGGTGCAGCACAATCTTGCCGTACTGGCCGGCGAGGTCGCGGCCGCCGGCGCCGCCGCCGACGCCGCGGCGGAGGCTTTTTGCCGCGAGGAATTGCGCGAGGAGCGGCTGGCGCGGGTCGCGATCGGCAAGGTGCGCGCCGGCGAGGCGGCCGGCACCGGCGCCGCGATCGCCCATCAGGTGCACGGCGCGATGGGGTTTACCTACGAGCACTCGCTGCATCACGCCACTCGCCGGCTGTGGTCCTGGCGCGAGGAGTTCGGCAACGAGACGGCATGGGCGCTGCGCCTCGGCCGCATGGTCGCGGCCGCCGGCGCCGACGGGCTGTGGCCGTTCGTGACCCGCGGATCGTGAGGAAAGGGATGAGCATCAGCTTGCGCTTCGACCCGGTCACCTTGCCGCCCGCGGCGCAGCAATTGCAGCGCGAGGTGCGCGCCTTTCTCGCCGCGGAGATCGCCGCCGGGACCTTCACGCCGGGGAGCCGCCGCGGCGGCTTCTCGCGCGAATTCAGCCGCAAGGTCGGGGAGCGCGGCTGGATCGGCATGACCTGGCCGAAAAAATACGGCGGTCACGAGCGCTCGCATCTGGAACGCTATGTCGTCGTCGAGGAGATGCTGGCGGCGGGCGCGCCGATCCGCGCCCATGCGACCGCCGACCGTCAGAGCGGCCCGGTGCTGCTGCGCTACGGCCAGGAGGAGATCAAACAGCAGATCCTGCCGCGCATCGCGCGCGGCGAGCTGTGCTTTTGCATCGGTCTGTCCGAGCCCAATTCGGGCTCGGACGTGTTCGCCGCATCGACGCGGGCAACCAAGGCGCAGGGCGGCTGGCGCGTCAATGGCCGCAAGATCTGGACCAGCAACGCGCATCAGGCCGATTACATGATCGCATTGCTGCGCACCGCGCCGCCGACCCCGGAAAACCGGCGGCACGGGCTGACCCAGTTCCTCGTCGACATGAAGGCGCCCGGGATCACGATCCGGCCGATCATCAACCTGACCGGCGCGCACGATTTCAACGAGGTCGTCTTCGACGACGTCTTCCTGCCCGACAGCCATCTGATCGGCGAGGTCGACATGGCGTGGAAGCAGGCGACCGACGAGCTCGCCTTCGAGCGCAGCGGTCCCGACCGCTGGATCGAGACCTTGCCCTGCCTGGTCGAGCTCGTGCGCATCGCCGGCGCCGAGCCGGGCGAGAGAGTGCTCGAAGGAATCGGCCGCCAAGTCGCGCATCTGGCCACCCTGCGGCGCATGTCGCTGTCGGTCGCCGGCATGCTGCAAAAAGGCCTGACGCCGGCCGTCGAAGCCGCCCTCGTCAAGGATCTCGGCACCAATTTCGAACAGGCCCTGCCCGACAAGGTGCGACTGTTGGCGCCGCCGGTCGGCGACAGCGCGCCCGCCGGCAATGACGAGCGCTTTGCCGAGGCGCTCGCCTATGCCACCTTGATCGCCCCGAAACTGACGATCCAGGGCGGCACGCGCGAGGTGCTGCGCGGCATCATCGCCCGTGGCCTCGGATTGCGGTGAGGGCGCGGGCCGGCCCCGATATCCCCGCTCCGCCGCCGGCGGAAGGCACTGCTGAGAGCATCCCGAACATGCCCGATCTGAGACCCCTGCTGTCGCCCGACAGCCTTGCCATCATCGGCGCCTCCGCCGACACCAAAAGCCTGCGCGGGCGGCTGACCCATGCCGTGATCGGGCACGGCTATCCGGGGCGCCTTTATCCGGTGACGCGCAGCGGCGGCACCGTGCTGGGCCTGCCCGCCTACCGCTCGATCGCCGAGCTGCCGGAGGCGGCGGAGCTGGCGATCGTGCTGGTGCCGGCCGCCCTTGTGCCGCAGACGCTCGACGAATGCGGCCGCCGCGGCATCCGCGCCGCGGTCGTGATCAGCTCGGGCTTCGGCGAGGAGGACAGCGCCGCCGCGCAGGCCCGCGACGCGGAGCTGCGCCGGATTATCGAGCGCTGGGGCATGGTCGTCTGCGGCCCCAATTCGGAGGGGCTGGTCAACCCGCTGCAGCCGCTGGTTGCGACCTTCAGCCCGGTGTTTCACGATCCCGGCCGCCCCTTATTGCCGGCGAGCGGCAGGGGCCGGCCGATCGCGGTTAGCTGCCAGTCGGGGGCGCTGACCTTCTCGTTCCTGTCCCGCGGCCTGCCCCGCCAGCTGCGCTTCACCTATCAGATCAGCGCCGGCAATCAGACGAGCCTTGAGGCGCATGATTACGTCGACTGGCTCATCGAGGCCGGCGGCGCCGACATCTTTCTCATCTATCTCGAAGGCATCCGCCACCCCGAGCGCTTCCGCGCCGTCGCCGCCAAGGCGGCGGCGGCGCAAAAGCCGCTGATCGTCGCCAAGGTCGGCCGCTCGGAAGCCGGCCGGCGCGCCGCCCAATCGCATACCGGGGCGCTGGCGCATGCCGGTGCCGCCGACGATGCGATCTTCCGCCATCACGGCATCATCCGCGGCGAGGATCTCGACCACATGCTCGACGTCGCCGCCGCCTTTGCCTATTGCCCGCTGCCGCGCGGCAATCGCGTCGCGATCATCACCGGCTCGGGCGGCAGTGCGGTGTGGATGGCCGACATCCTGTCGGCGCACGGTCTCGAACTGCCGGTGCTCGAAGACGACATCCAGCGGCGCCTGCAAGCGCTGCTGCCCTCCTACGCCTCGGCAAAAAACCCGGTCGACGGCACCGCCCAGGCGATCCATGAGGTCGGCTATGCCCGGCTCGTCGAGATCGTGCGGCAGTCGCAGCGCGTCGACATCATTCTGCTGATCGGCTCGCTCGCCAATGAGGCGACGGCGCGCGAGCGGGCGCACGAACTCGCCGCCCTGGCCGGCACGACGCGCCAGCCGATCCTGCTGTCGACCTACACGACGGCGACGGAGGCGGCGATGGCGGCCTTCGCCGAGGCCGGCATCCCCTGCTACACCGCCATGCCCAGCTGCGCCCGCGCGATTCGCGCACTGGTCGATTACGCCGCCTTCCAGGAGCGCCGCCGGCGCCCGCCGGCGGCGGCGGGCGATGCCGGGCGGCGCGCGGCGCTCGCCCGGGCCTTCGCCGAAGCCGGCCCGGTGTTGACCGAAATCGATGCGGGCGCGCTCCTTGCCCCCTACGGCATTCGCCGCCCGCCCGAGGCGCTGGCGACCAGCGCCGAGGCCGCGGTCGCCGCCGCGGCGCGGATCGGCGGCGCCGTCGCCCTCAAGGTGCACTCGCCCGACATCCTGCACAAGACCGAGGCCGGCGCCGTGGCGCTCGGGATCGCCGGCGAGGCGGCGGTGCGCGCGGCCTATCAGCGCGTATTGGCCGCCGCCGCGGCGGCGCATCCGCAGGCCCGCATCGACGGCGTGCTGGTGCAGCAGATGGCGCCGCCCGGCGTCGAGATGATCCTCGGCATCACCCGCGATCCCGATTTCGGCCCGCTGTTGATGGTCGGGCTGGGCGGCATCCATGTCGAGGTGCTGCGCGATGTCGCCTTTGCGCCGGTGCCGATCGCGGAAGAGGAGGCGCTCGCCCTGCTCGGCACGTTGCGCGGCGCGGCCTTGCTCGACGGCGTGCGCGGCGGCCCGCCCGCCGACCGCCGCGCGCTCGCCCGACTGATGGCGCAATTGTCATGCTTTGCCGCCGATCACGCCGCGCTGATCGAGGAGATCGATTTGAACCCGGTCATCGTCCATCCGCAGGGGCAGGGCCTCAGCGTCGTCGACACGCTGATCGTCAAGCGGCGACACTCGGATCGCGCCGCTCAGAGCGGCTGAAGCCCGGCAGAGTGGGAGAATGCCATGAATGATGCTCCGTCCTTTCACGACATTGCGGTCAGCCGCGCCGGCCATGTGGCGACCGTCGAGATGCGCCGGCCGCCGCACAATTTCTTCGACAGCGCGCTGATCGCCGAAATCGGCACGGCGTTCGAGCAGCTCGACGCCGATCCCGAATGCCGCGCCATTGTGCTGGCCGCCGAGGGCCGCTCGTTCTGCGCCGGCGCCGATTTCTCGCGGCGCCTGGAAGGCGGCACGGTCGCGGAAAGCGCGCGCAGCTCCGCCGGTCGGCACCTCTACAAGGAGGCGATGCGGCTGTTCCGCACCAGAAAACCGATCGTCGCGGCGGTGCACGGCGCGGCCATTGGCGGCGGGCTCGGCCTTGCCCTCGTCGCCGATTTTCGCGTGACCTGCAGCGAGGCCCGGTTCAGCGCCAATTTCTGCCGGCTCGGTTTTCACCCCGGCTTCGGCCTGACGGTGACCCTGCCGCGCCTGGTCGGGGCCCAGCAGGCGGCTCTGCTGTTCTATACCGGCCGGCGCATCCCGGGCGAGGAGGCGGTCCGCATCGGCCTTGCCGACCTGTTGGTGCCGCAGGCCGAGGTGCGCCAGGCGGCCGCCGCTCTCGCCCGCGAAATCGCGCAATCGGCGCCGCTCGCCGTGGTGTCGACGCGCGAGACCTTGCGCCGCGGTCTGGTCGAGGCGATCGAAGCCGCCACCGAGCGCGAGCTGGTCGAGCAGGACTGGCTGCGCCGCACCGAGGATTTCGCCGAGGGCGTCAAGGCGATGGCCGAGCGCCGCCTGCCCGATTTCCACGGGCATTGAGCCGGGCGGCGGCTCGCGACCCCTGCGCCCCCTTACAGCGTGCGGACATAGGCGGCGATATCGCGGATCTGCTCGGGGGTCAGATTCTTCGCGTTGTGATGCATGATCGCGTTCTCGCGGGCATTGGTTTTAAAGGCCCGCAACTGCTCTTCGATATAGGCGCGGTGCTGCCCGGCAAGGCGCGGAAACACGCTCCTCCCCTGCGCCCTATCGCCGTGACAGGCCTTGCAGGCCGGCACCCCTTCGGCGGGGATGCCGTTATCGAAGATCCGGCGACCGGCCGCGACCGCCGGCGTGTTGGCGGGCTCGCCGGGAACCGGCGGGCGGGACGAATAATAGGCGGCAAGGGCCTCGATCTGGGCATCGCTCAGGCGCGCCGCCATGCCCCACATATAGGTCTTGGCATGCGGGTCGGCGCGCTTGTGATCGCGAAACGCCTTGAGTTGCGCCACCAGATAGTCCTTCTGCTGGCCGGCGAGGCGCGGAAAGGTCGAGGAGATGCTGTAACCGCCCGGTCCGTGGCAGGACGAGCAGACATGCACGAGCCCGGCGATATCGGCGGGCGGGCTGCCGGCCTTTTGTCCGGGCCCCGTGCCGGTGCACGCCGCGCCGAGGCCGAGCACCAGCAGCAGCGCCGCAATCGTCCCGCCCAGGCGGCGGCGATCCAAGGTTTTCCGATCCATCGGCCTTTCCGCTCCCCGATCAGAACGCGAACCAGGCAAACGCCAGGAAGGTATCGTTGTCCGCCGCATTTCTTCCGGTTCCGTTGAAGTTCAAGGCGGCACCGTCGAATTTGTTGTAATGTATGTATTGCAGCCCGAGCTTGACGTTGAGCCACGGCCAGAACGACGGCCCGCCGTAATTGAACGGGATATAGTCGAGTTCGAAAACCTCGCCGTTGGAATTGGGGCTGTTATTGGCCGAGACGCTGCCGTAGAGCAGGGCGTCGCTGGTGCCGCGGATATTGAAATAGGCGGCGGTGAAACCTATGGTCTGACGATAAAAATAAGTACCCTTGATCTGCCAACTGTCGAGATGATTGTGAGCGTTGCTGGCAAGGCCGAGAGCCTGGCTGGCGGACAGGTTCTGGCTTTCAGTGATATAGCGCGCCTGTACCGAGAAACTGTGGCGGGCGCCGAGAAACTCGTATTGGGTGTCGAACCCGACATCGGTCAGGCGGTCGGTGCCGGCGCCGGTCATGCGGTTGGGAACCAGCGGGGCGGAAAGGCCGAAGGTGCCGACCTCCCAGGTGCTGTTCCCCCAGGCCGGCTCGATCGCCAGCCGCCAGGACGGCGCCAATCCGCTGATCGCGCTGGTCCCCGACGGTTCGATGCCGAGCGCGCTGAGGCTCCACGGCCCGAGGGTTCTGTACCCGCCGATCTCGGCATAGATGAGCCGATCCCAATAGACATACGGGTTGAGGCCGAGGACCTGCTGCGCCAAGCCGCCCTCGATCAGCGTATGCGCGACCGGCACCGGCGCCAGCTCGGAGGAGACGTAGGGAAAGCTCCAGGCCGGCGTCGAATTCCATACATCGTTGACGGTCGGGTTGTTGTTGAGGCTGACGCCGTAGACCAGCTCCCGGCCGAACAGCTGGGCCGTGTTGGCATAGCGAATATCGGTATTATCCCAGTGGAAGGTATTCGGAACCTGATCGTAAGTGCCCTGAATAAACGCGCCGAGGTGATCGACGATCTTGCCGCCATAAAACAGGCTGCCGGTAAAGGCGAAATTGTCGTTGGGTCCGAAATTCGGGGCCGCCCCTCCCGGTTGGCCTTTCGCGGTATGCGTGAAATTCGGAATCATCATCATTGCAAGCGGCGGCACTCCTTGCAGCGTGCCGCCGGTAAAGGTGTAGGCGTTCAGCTTGAACAATCGGCCGTACGGTGTCAATTCGGGAAAGCCGTTATGGCAGGCGGCGCATTGCTGGCCGGTCTGGCGGGCGTAGCTCGGCAGCGCCCATGCCGGCCGCGTCCCGGCGAGGCTTAGGACGAGTCCGAGCAGGAGTGCCGCAAGCAGGATCGAGGCGACTTGAAAAGTCCTATTGGATCTGCCTTTGTCGATCGCCATCCGCGTTTCTCCGCTTCCTTAATACCATCGTTTTATGCGATATCGGTTCGTGCGAATACAACCGCATTGATATGGATCAAGGCGCCCTATGGATCTTCTCGGCAGAGGGCTGCCCGCCGAATGCAAAGGAGAGGGAAATGAATGTTTCGCGCCGCCGTTTTCTCCGCCGCTCCGCCGCCCTTGTCGGCGGCATCGGCCTGGCGGGAGTGACCGCGCGCTCGCCGGCCGCAGAGACGAAAGTGGCGAAAAACCTGGTCGGCTATCAGGATTCGCCGCATGGCAGCCAGGAGTGCTCAAACTGTCAGTATTTTGAGCCGCCGAACGCCTGCAAGCTCGTCGCCGGCACCATCAGCCCTACCGGCTGGTGTAAGTTGTGGGCTCAGAAGAGCTGAGGCGATCGCTCCCGCCGCGCGATTCGGCCCGCGCCGGCGCTATACCCGGGGTCGTCCGCGTTCTATAGTCTATTGCCCGCGGCGGTCACCGAGCGCGAGCTGGTCGAGCAGGATTGGCTGCGCCGCACCGAGGACTTCGCCGAGGGCGTCAAGGCGATGGCCGAGCGCCGCCTGCCCGATTTCCGCGGGCATTGAACCCCGAGCCGGAGACGCGCAAGGGTTCGGCGGCAGCAGGGGAGGAGCGATGAGCGAGGAGGCGCAGCATTCGCGCGCGGCCGCGGCTGTCGAGGGGCAGGCGCTCGCGCATGTGTGGATCCACAGCGCGCGCTGGCTTGACCTCGCCGAGCGCGACGGGCTCAAGGTCATGGTGCGCGGCGAGGGCTGCCGCCTATTCGATGCGCGCGGCCGCTCGTATCTCGACGGTTTATCCGGCCTTTACGTCGTCAATGTCGGCCACGGCCGCGCCGAAATCGGCGAGGCGATGGCCAGGCAGGCGCGCGAACTGGCCTATGTCTCCGCCGCCAGCTACACAAACCTTGCGGCAGTGGAGCTCGCCGACGTGCTCGCCGGGCTGACGCCCGGCGATCTCGACCGTTTCTTCTTCTGCTCCGGCGGCTCGGAGGCAGTCGAAAGCGCGCTGAAGATTGCCAAGCAGGTCCAGGCCATGCGCGGCTTCCCGAAGCGCTACAAGGTGATCGCCCGGCGCGGGGGCTATCACGGCGCGACCTTTGCCGCGATGAGCATCACCGCCTCGCGCAACGAGCAGTATTTTGGCCCGTTCATGTACGGGATCAGCTTCGTGCCGTCGCCGAACCGCTACCGCAACGATTTCGGGATCGCGGGGGAAGAGGGCGACCTGCGCTGCGCCGAGGCGCTCGAGCAGGAGATCCTGGCGCAGGGGCCGGAGACGGTGGCGGCGGTGATCGGCGAGCCCGTCTCGGTGTCCAACGGCAACCACGTGCCCTCGCCGCGCTACTGGCAGCGGGTGCGGGAGATCTGCGACAGGCACGGCGTGCTGCTGATCATGGACGAAGTGATCAACGGCTTCGGGCGCACTGGCACGATGTTCGCCACCGAGCAGTTCGGCGTGGTGCCGGATCTGATGACGATGGCCAAGGGGCTGTCGTCCGGCTATGCGCCGATCGCCGCGGTGGCGGTGAGCGCAAGGGTGTTCGAGGAATTCAAGAAGCAGGACGTGGCGCTTGCTCATCTGTTGACCTTCGGCGGCCAGGCCGTATCCTGCGCGGCGGCGCTCAAGAACATCGAGATCCTGCAGCGCGAGGAGCTGCCGCGGCGCAGCGCCGAGCAGGGCCGCTATCTGCTCGGGCTGCTCGAAGGGCTGCGCTCTCATCCGACCGTCGGCGATGTGCGCGGGCTTGGCCTGATGTGCGCCGTCGAGCTGGTCAAGGACAAAGGTACGAAGGAGCCGTTCGGCGTCGGCCCGGCCGCGGCCAACCACCCCTATTGTCGCCGCCTGTCGGCGCTGATGGAAGAGCGCGGGCTGCTGACCCGCGTCTTCTCCGCTCTTCAGCTCTGCCCGCCGCTGGTGGTCAGTCGCGAGGAGATCGATCAAATGGTTGCGATCGTCGATGAGAGCCTCACGCTGGCCGAGCGCGAGTTCGGCTTTGCCTGATCCCCGCTCCGCGCACCGTGGTGAAGATGCACGGGGCGGGCCGCCCCCGAGGAGGAAATGATGCAGTACGGCCTGTTCACGATGCCTTCGCACCCGCCGGAGCGCCCGCTCTATGACGGGCACCGCTGGGATCTGCAAACCCTGCGCTGGGCCGACGAATTGGGCTTCGCCGAGGCCTGGATCGGCGAGCACCACACCGCGCCGTGGGAGCCGCACCCGGCGCCCGATCTGCTGATCGCGCAGGCGCTGCTGCAGACGCAACAGATCCGCCTCGCGCCGGGCGGCTTTCTGCTGCCCTATCACCACCCGGCCGAACTCGCCAACCGCGTCGCGATGCTCGACCATCTGGCGCAGGGCCGGCTCAATTTCGGCGTCGCCGCGAGCGGATTGCCGAGCGACTGGGCGCTGTTTCACGTCGACGGCAATGCCGGGCAGCATCGCGAGATGACGCGCGAGGCGCTCGACATCATCCTCAAACTGTGGACCGCCGAGGAGCCGTTCGATTATGCCGGCAAATACTGGCAGGTGAGCCGGACCGGGCTGATGCTGGAGACGTTGCGCCCGCACATCCGGCCGTTGCAGAAGCCGCACCCGCCGATCGGCGTCGCCGGTTTCAGCAAGAACTCGGACACGCTGAAACTGGCCGGCGAACGCGGCTTTCTGCCGTTGAGCCTCAATCTGAACGCCGCCTATGTCGCCAGCCACTGGCAGGCGGTCGAAGAGGGCGCGCGGCGCAGCGGGCGCCGCCCGCGGCGGGCCGACTGGCGGCTCGTGCGCGAGATCTTTGTCGCCGACAGCGATGCCGAGGCGTGGCGGCTGTCGGTCGAAGGCCCGATGGGCCGCATGATGCGCGAATATTTCCTGCCGCTGCTCAGGAGTGTCGGCGTCATCGAATTCCTGAAACACGACGAAGCGGTCGCCGACAGCGACGTGACGCCGGAATATTGCGCCCGTCACAACTGGCTGATCGGCTCGCCGGACACCGTCGCCGCCAGGATCGAACGGATGTACGAAGAGGTCGGCGGTTTCGGCGTGCTGCTGCTGTTCTGCTTCGACTACAGCGACAACCCGCAGGCTTGGCATCATTCTATGGAGCTATTGGCGCGGGAAGTGATGCCAAAGGTCGCGCATCTGTCGCCGCAGTGAGGCTCCGTCATTGCGAGAGGCGCGCAGCGCGGTGAGGCAATCTCGGGCCGCGCACGCTTTGTTCGTTGAGATTGCCGCGCCACCTCGCATCGGCGACCGCCGGGATATCGCTCAGGTCTTCTCGATGTTCCACATGAACAATGCCGGGGCGTGGATGTAGCCTTTGACGTTCTTGCGAAAGGCGGTCTTGGCCTCGAATTGTCCGGTCGGGATGTAGGGCACGACCTCGAAGGCGCGCTGCTGGATCTTGGCGGCGATTTCCCGGCGCTCCTCTTCGTCCTCCGCCCTCAACCATTGAGTGCGCAAATTTTCGAGCGGGGCGTCGGTCGGCCAGCCGAACCATGCCTTGCGGCCGTTGGCGCGCAGCATGACGTTGGTCGACGGATCGAGCAGGTCGACGCCGGTCCAGCCGGTCTCGAACACGTTCCAACCGCCCTCCGCAGGCGGTTTTGTCACGGCGCGGCGAGTCACCACGGTGCCCCAGTCGCTGGCCACATACTCGACATTGAGGCCAAGCTTTTTCATCTCGTCGGTCGCGACCAGCGCCTCGGCATGGATCAGCGGCTGATCGACCGCATCGAGCAGGATGATCTTTTCACCCTTATAGCCGGCCTGCTTGATCAGCCGCCTCGCCGCCTCGTAATCGCGCTTGCCGGTCAGCGCGCTCGACCCGGCGTTGTTCGCCATCGGCCCGCCACAGGTGAAGAACGAGGCGCAGACATCCCAGTTTTTCTTGTTGCCGACAAAGGCGGTCATGTAGTCGGGCTGGCTTGCCACCATCATCACCGCCTGGCGCATCTTGACATTGTCGAAGGGCGGATAGAGCCAGTTGAAGCGCACGCAACCCATGCCGCGGATCGGGTCCGCCGAGGTCAGGTAGATATCGGGATTGGCGGCCAGCACCGGCCACAGGTCGCCCGGCGGGTTCTCCCACCAATCGTCCTCGCCGCTCTGCATCGCCCCCGTCTTGGTCGTGGCGTCGGGGATAACATGCCATTCGACCCGATCGACCTTGACGACTTTGCCGCCCGCGGCCCAGTCCGGCGGCTCGTCGCGCGGCACGTAGTCGGTGTTCTTGACATAGACGATCAGGCTGCCGGGCCGAAACTCGCTTGGTACGAACCTGAACGGCCCCGACCCGACCATCTCTTTGACCTGCTGATAAGGGTCGGTCTTGGCCAGCCGCTCCGGCATAATGAACGGCGGCAGGCTTGAGATCTTGGCAAGCGCGCTGATCAACAGCGGAAACGGCTCTTTGAGACGGATCGAAAAATTCTTGTCGGTGCCGCCCCGCATTTCGGTGATCACGGTGGCGAGGGTTTGACCGAGCGCATCGCGCGCCATCCAGCGCTGGAGCGAGGTCGTGCAATCGATGCCGCGCACCGGCTGGCCGTCATGGAATTTGAGCCCGTCGCGCAAGGCAAAAGTGTAGGTCAGCTTGTCCGGCGATACGTTCCATTCGCCGACCATCTGCGGATGCGGCTTGAAGTCGTGATCGATCGCGAACAGCGTGTCGAACACCATATAGCCGTGATTGCGCGTGACATAGGCGGTCGTCCAGATCGGGTCGAGCACGCGCAGATCGGATTGCGGGATAAAGCGCAATGTCTTGCTGTCGGCACCTGCCGCCCGGGCTTTCGACAATAAGGCCGGCGCCGCCAATGCCATCACCCCCGCGCCGATCGCAAAACGCCGCCGCGTCAAACCCTGAGCCATCCCCGTTCTCCACTTCTTGGCGTCAATCAAACAAGTCTAGCGCAATTCCGACAGCTCCTCACTCCCGCGCCGGCGGCGCGAGTCCCGCCCTCTCCCACATTGCAGGAGAGGGCGTCTCGCGCGGCGAGGCGGAGGCGGGCGGGTATTGCCGGTCGCCGCTCTCGGCCTCGCGCAGGTGGCAGGCGACAAAATGGCCGGGCCGCACCTCGCGCTCCACCGGCTCTTCCTCGGCGCAGCGGGCGAAGGCGTAGGGACAGCGGGTATGGAAGCGACAGCCGGAAGGCGGGTTGGAGGGGCTCGGCACGTCGCCTTTCAGGATAATGCGGCGGCGCCGGGCGCCGGGGTCGGGGAGCGGAACGGCGGAGAGCAAAGCCTCGGTATAGGGATGCTGCGGCCGGGTGAACAGCGCCTCTTTGTCGGCGATCTCGACGATCTTGCCGAGATACATGACGGCAATGCGATGGCTGACATGCTCGACCACGGCGAGATCGTGGGTGACAAACAGATAAGAGAGGTTGAATTCGCGCTGCAGATCGCGCAGCAGGTTGACGACCTGCGCCTGCACCGAAACGTCGAGGGCCGAAACCGGCTCGTCGCAAACGATCAGGCTCGGATTGAGAGCCAAGGCCCGGGCGATGCCGATGCGCTGGCGCTGCCCGCCTGAGAATTCATGCGGGAAGCGGTCGAGCGCCTCGGGCTGCAGCCCGACTTTGAGCGCCAGTTCGACGACCCGCTCCTTAAGCGCACGGCCGCGCGCGACATGATAGTTGACAAGCGGCTCGGCGATGATGTCGCGCACGCGAAAGCGCGGGTTCAGCGACGAATAGGGATCCTGAAAGACCATCTGCAGGCGGCGGCGATAGGGACGCAGCTGGCGGCGCGACAAATGGTCGATGCGCTCGCCCCAAAGGCGGATCTCGCCGGCCGTCGGTTCGATCAATTTAAGGATCGCCTTGCCGGCGGTCGATTTGCCGCAACCCGACTCGCCGACCAGCCCGAGGGTCTCGCCCGCTAACATATCGAAAGAAATGCCGTCGACCGCCCGCACCTGGCCGACGACCTGCCGCAAGATCCCGCCGCGCACCGGGAAGTGTTTGACAAGACCCCTGACCGACAACAAAGGGGCGGCGGCGCTCATCGGGCGAGCCGGTCGGAATGGAAGCAGGCGGCAAAATGGCCGGGCGCCTTTTCTTCGAAGCCCGGCATTTCGCGCCGGCAAAGAGCGCTGACATGAGCGCAACGCGGCGCGAACGGGCAGCCCGGGAGCGCCGCGTGCGGCGATGGCACGGTGCCCGGGATCTCGATGAGGCGCGGCGGGGCGGCGCGGCCGAGCGTGGCGCCGAGCCGCGGCACCGAGGCCAAGAGCCCTTGCGTATACGGATGCAACGGCCGGCGAAACAAACTCTCGACCCTCGCCTCCTCGACCTTGCGCCCGGCGTACATGACGACGACGCGCTCGGCCATCTCGGCGACGACGCCGAGATTGTGTGTGATCAGCACGATTGCGGTGTCGATCTTGGCCTTCAGGGCGCGCATCAGATCGAGGATCTGGGCCTGGATCGTCACGTCGAGCGCGGTCGTCGGCTCGTCGGCGATCAGCAATTTCGGGTTGCAGGCGAGCGCCATCGCGATCATCACCCGCTGACGCATGCCTCCCGACAATTGGTGCGGGTATTCGCCGGCCCGGCGCTCGGCTTCGGGGATGTTGACAAGGCGCAGCATCTCGACGGCCCGCTCCGCCGCCCGGCGGCGCTCAAGGCGCTGGTGCAGCATCAAGCTCTCGGCGATCTGCCGGCCGATCGTCAGCACCGGGTTCAGCGAGGTCATCGGCTCCTGGAAGATCATCGAGATGTCGTTGCCGCGCACCCCGCGCATCTCGGCTTCGGACAGAGCGAGCAGGTTGCGCCCGCCAAAGCGGATCGCGCCCGCAACGATGCGCCCGGGCGGCCACGCCACAAGGCGCAGGATCGACAGCGCGGTGACGCTCTTGCCGCAGCCCGATTCGCCGACGATCGCCAGCACCTCGCCCGGCATGACCGCGAAGGAGAGGCCGTCGACGGCGCGCACAATGCCGTCGCGGGTGAAGAACCAGGTCTTCAGATCGGCGACTTCGAGCAATGGCACCGGCCGCGTCTGCGGCGCCGGAGGGGAAGCGGCGGCGAGCGCCGCCTGCGGCTCGGCCATGTTCACATCCGCCGCTGCAGGCGCGGGTCGAGCGCATCGCGCAGCCCGTCGCCCAACAGATTGACCGCCAGAACCGTGAGCGACAGCATGAGACCCGGGAACAGCACGAGGTAATAGGCGATCTGAAACCACGTGCGGCCCTCGGCCATGATGTTGCCCCAGCTCGGGATGATCGGGGGCGTGCCGACGCCAAGAAAGGACAGATATGCCTCGACGATCATCGCCGAAGCGGCGGTAAAGGTCGCCTGCACAAACAACGGCGACAGCGTGTTCGGCAGGATGTGCCGGCGCAGAATGCGCAGCGGCGGCGTGCCGCTCGCCACCGCCGCCTCGACATAGGGCGCCTCGCGCAGACCCAGCACGATGCCGCGCACGAGCCGTGTCATCCGCGGCACCTCGCCGACAGTGATCGCAAAGATGACGTTTTTCATGCTGGCGCGTGTCAACGCCATCAAGGCGATCGCGATCAGGATCGAGGGGATCGCCATCAGCCCGTCCATGACGCGCATGACGATCGCGTCGATCCAGCGGTTGTATCCGCTGACAAGACCGATCAGGAGCCCGAACCCGGTCGACAACGCGGCCACGCTGAAGCCGACGATCAACGACACCCGCGCGCCGTAGATCGTGCGGCTGTAGACATCGCGCCCGAGCGCATCGGTGCCGAACCAGTGCGCGGCCGACGGCCAGCGCAATCGCGCGATCGGCGATATCGCCTGCGGATCGACAGTGCCGAGATAAGGGGCGAAGATCGCCATCGCCGCCATCAGCGCCAACAGCGCTGCGCCGATCGCGATGGTCGGATGGCGCCGGAGCGCGCGGCGCCAGCCGCGCCCGCGCGCCCCCGCATCGACAGCGGCGAGGGTGATATCGCTCGGGGCAAGGGTCATCGCGGTGGCCCTCAATACCGGATGCGCGGGTCGAGCAAGGTGTAGCTGATATCAACCAACAGGTTGATCAGCACATAGGCGGCGGAAAAGATCAGAATGATTCCCTGGATCACCGGATAATCGCGATTGAGGATCGCGTCGACGGTTAAGCGGCCGATACCGGGGATGGCAAAGACCGTTTCGGTGATGACGACGCCGCCGATCAACAATGCGATACCAAGACCGATGACCGTCGCGATCGGCACTGCGGCGTTCTTCAGCGCATGGCCGATCAGCACCTGCCCGTTCGACAGACCTTTGGCCTGCGCGGTGCGGATATAATCCTGCGCCAAGACGTCGAGCATGCTGGCGCGGGTGATGCGCGCAATCAGCGCGGCGTAGATCATGCCGAGAGCGATGCTGGGCAGGATGATGTGCGAGAGAAACGGGAAAAAGCCGTGGCGGATGCCGACATAACCCTGCACCGGCAACAGCGGGACGGCGATCGCAAAGAGGTAGATCAGGATATAGGCGAGGACAAAGGACGGCGCCGAAAAGCCCAGTACGGCGAAGACCATGACCGTCCGGTCGATCCATGTACCGGCCTTCCACGCGGCGATGACGCCGATCGGGATCGCCGTCAGAACCGCGACGCAGAGGGTCGAGATCGTCAACGCGACGGTCGGCCCAATCCGCTGCGCGATCAAGGTCGTGACCGGCAGGTTGGTGAAGATCGAAGTGCCGAGATTGCCGTGCAGGAGGCGCCATACCCACGCGCCGAACTGGATGTAGATCGGCCGGTCGAGCCCGAGCGAGGCGCGAACCCGCGCAATGTCGGCCGGGGTTGCCGCATCGCCGGCAATGATCGCCGCCGGGTCGCCTGGGCTCAGGTGGAGGAGCGCGAAGACGAACAGGGCGACGACGATCATGATCGGGATCGTCGCCAGGATGCGGCGGACAATATAGGCGAACATCGCTAGCGCCGCGCGCAGGGCCGCGGCGGCCGGACCGTCGAAGCGAAGGTGCGGGCGAGCGGCCTCATCGGGGCCTTCCTGTCCGAAGCTTTTCTGGAAGCGAGCTTATGCGATCGGCGGCGATCGGCACAACGGCATCCTGGGCGGGCTTCATACCAGCGCCTGCTGATGGGAAATGGCGGGCGCGCAGGCAACACGAAGCTGGTCGGGAATGGCTGGATCCGCGCGGTGATCGGCAAATCACGGCAAATCACGGCAAACCACGGCAACGATCCGGCGATGCCGCGACGCGGGCTTGCCAACAAGTGCGACTCTTCGATTATTCACAAACTATCGCTTGACAAAGCGGGGCGCATGCGTCAGGTTCGATCCTAGTTGAAATATAGAAATCTTTTCTATGGACCAGAAACGCGCGATTGCGGCCCTCGCCGCCCTCGCTCAGGAAACCCGGCTCGATCTGTTTCGGCTGCTCGTTGCCCGCGGCCCGGACGGGCTTGCGGCCGGCGTCATCGCCGAGCGGCTTGGCGTCGCCCCCTCCTCGCTGTCCTTTCACCTGCAGCAGCTCGTGCATGCTGGCCTGATCACGCAGCGGCGGGCCGGCCGGCAGCTGATCTACGCCGCCGATTACGGCGCGATGAACGCGCTGATGGTCTATCTGACCGAGAATTGCTGCGGGCGCGATGCCGTCTGCGCGCCGGTGTGCGACCCGGCCGCCGGTTGCACGGGCGCCGCATCGAAAACCACCGCCGCATAAGGAGAGAACGCGATGGATGACGCCCGGATCAAGGAGATGGTGCGCGCCCGCTACGGCGGTATTGCGGCGGCAAGCGCGGCTGGCTGCTGCGCGCCGGCGGCCATCTCCTGCTGCGGCCCGCCAGGCGCCGACACCGCGGCCGACAAGGCCCGGCGTATGGGCTATTCCGAGGCAGAGCTGGCCGCCGTTCCCGCGGGCGCCAATCTCGGCCTCGGCTGCGGCAACCCGCAGGCGATCGCCGCGATGCGGCCGGGCGAGACCGTCGTCGATCTCGGCAGCGGCGCCGGCTTCGACTGTTTTCTGGCGGCCCGGCAGGTCGGCGAGAGCGGCCGTGTCATCGGCGTCGACATGACCCCCGAGATGCTGCAGAAGGCGCGCGACAACGCCGCCCGCAGCGGCGCCGGCAATGTCGAGTTTCGCCTGGGCGAACTCGAACACCTGCCGATCGCCGACAATACCGCCGATGTCGTGATCTCGAATTGCGTGATCAACCTCGTCCCCGACAAGGCGCAGGTGTTTCGCGAAGCCTTCCGCGTGCTGAAGCCCGGCGGGCGGCTCGCCGTCTCGGACGTCGTCGCCACCGCCCCGCTGCCCCCGGAGCTGCGCGACGACCCCGAACTGTTGTGCGGCTGCGTCGCCGGCGCGGCGCCGACGGAGCGCCTCGCGAACTGGCTGGCCGAGGCCGGATTCGTCGCCGTCACCATCACCCCCAAGCCCGAAAGCCGCGCGCTGATCGCGACCTGGGCGCCCGGCCGCAATCTCGAAGATCACATCGTCTCGGCGATCATCGAAGCCCGCAAACCCTGAGCCCCAGCCCCGCGCTCTGCGAGCGTGCGGGAACCCCGCGACAAGGAGGCCTCTCCTATGGAGACGACCGACGGGCCAACCCACAACGTCCTGTTCCTGTGCACCGGCAACGCGGCGCGCAGCATCCTCGCCGAGGCGCTGGTCGAACATTGGGGAAAGGGACGGTTCAAGGGCTACAGTGCCGGCAGCTTTCCCAAGGGCCGCGTGCATCCGCTCGCGATCGCACTGTTGACAAGGCACGGCCTGCGCATAGCGGGGCTGCGCAGCAAGAGCTGGGAAGAGTTCGCCCGTCTCGGCGCGCCGCTGATGGATTTCGTGTTCACGGTCTGCAACCAGGCCGCCGGCGAGGTCTGTCCGGTATGGCCCGGCAATCCGATTACCGCCCATTGGGGCGTGCCGGACCCGGCGGCGGTCAAGGGAACGGAGAGCGAGAAGCGGCGGGCCTTTCGCGAAGCCTTCCGCATCCTCGAAAGCCGCATCAAGCTGTTCACTTTGCTGCCGATCGACAAACTCGACCGCCTGGCGCTCAAGCGGCAGGTTGACGAGATCGGCCGCCGGCAACCGGAAAAGGAATAAAAGATCATGTCGCATTCCGAGGCCGCTGTTGTCACGCCGGCACGCCGCGCCGGGCCGGCGCTCGGCACCTTCGAGCGCTATCTGACGCTGTGGGTCGCGCTGTGCATCGCCGCCGGCATCGCGCTCGGCCGCTTGCTGCCGGGGCCGTTCCACGCGCTCGGCCGGCTGACGGTGGCTGCGGTCAACCTCCCGGTCGCGGCGCTGATCTGGCTGATGATCGTGCCGATGCTGCTGAGGGTCGATTTCGGCGCGCTGCATCGGGTCGCCGAGGCCTGGCGCGGCATCGCCGTGACCGTCGGCGTCAACTGGCTGGTCAAGCCGTTCAGCATGGCCCTGCTCGGCTGGCTGTTCGTCGGCTGGCTGTTCCGCCCGTGGCTGCCGGCCGGGCAGATCGGCGGCTATATCGCCGGGCTTATTCTGCTCGCCGCCGCGCCGTGCACGGCGATGGTGTTTGTATGGTCGAATCTGAGCGACGGCGAGCCGAATTTCACGCTGACCCAGGTCGCGCTGAACGACACGATCATGGTCTTCGCGTTCGCGCCGATCGTCGGGCTGCTGCTCGGCCTGTCGTCGATCATGGTGCCGTGGAACACGCTGTTGCTGTCGGTCGCGCTCTACATTGTGGTGCCGGTCGTCGCGGCGCAGCTGTGGCGGCGCTCGCTGCTGGCCGGCGGGGGAGAGGCGGCGCTCGCGCGGACCCTGCGCAGGCTGCAGCCGATCTCCCTGACGGCGCTGTTGGCGACCCTCGTGCTGCTGTTCGGCTTTCAGGGCGATGAGATCGTGCGCCAGCCGCTCGTCATCCTGCTGCTCGCAATCCCGATCGTGATCCAGGTCTATCTCAACGCCGGCATCGCTTATGCGCTTAACCGCGCGCTCGGCGTGCCGCACGCGGTCGCCTGTCCCTCGGCCCTGATCGGCGCCTCGAATTTCTTCGAGCTGGCGGTGGCGACGGCGATCGCCCTCTTCGGCTTTCGCTCCGGCGCCGCGCTCGCGACCGTCGTCGGCGTGCTGGTCGAGGTGCCGGTCATGCTCTCGGTCGTGCGCCTGCTGGCGCGCACGCGCGGCTGGTACGAGCGCCGCCGCCCGCCGCGGGCTGCCTGAGCGCGGCCGTCCGGTCCGCGGACCGGTTTTGGAATATCGAGACGCCGCGCGGGCGGGGATGCCGGCCGGCTATTCGGGCTGTTCCGCGACGACCGGCGTCAGCTCGTAGCGCTGCATCGCAAAGCCGATCGCCTCGTCCCAGCCGCGGCTGCGCACGTCGATCTGCACCGCGTCGGGGCCGAGAATCTTCAAATTGACCGCCCGGTTGAGCCCGGCCACCGGGCCCTCTTGCCGCTCGCCGGAGGGCGGGATCGGGACGGGCTGAACATTCGCCTCCGCGAGGGCTTTCGCCGTCGCCTCCTGATCCTCCACCTGGAACCCGATATGATGGATCCCGCGCAGCTCGGAGGCCTGTCCCGGCCCGAGCTTTGGAACCCCCGGCTCGCCGTATTTCAGAATGGCGAAATAGATGTAACCGTCGCTGAGCCACACGCCTTTGGAGCCGCTTTCGTCGGGTTTGCGATAGAGTTCGGTCAGGCCGAAAAACCGCTTGTAGAACTCCGCGGTCTTTGCCGGATCATCGGTCACCAATGCGATATGCTTGATGCGCGCCATTCGTTCCTCCCTTCATCCCATCCCTGCCGACGGGGCCGCTGCGCCGTGTAGGCCGTCCCCGGGCGAGCCGTCAAGCGGCGGCGTTGCCAGGCGCCGGGCGATCCGGCGCGATCGGGTTGGCACGAAGCCCGCCTTCATGGCAAGCTGCGGCCCTCTCCAGGCGGAGCCGGCCCGATGCAGATCGCGCGCATAGACCATCTCCACCTGACCGTCGCCGATATCGGCCGCAGCCTCGAATTCTACACGCGCGTGCTCGGCATGGCGGCCGAGCGCCTCGGCGAAGGCCGCGTCGCACTCCATTTCGGCCAGCACAAGATCCATTTGGATGCCGCCGCGGCGGACGGCGGGAAGCGGATGCCGGTGCATCTGTGCTTGATCGCCAACGCCGCGATCGGCGAGGTCGTCGCCCATCTCGAACAGTGCGGCGTGCCGATCCGGATGGGGCCGGTGCCGCGCGCGGGGGCGCTCGGGACGATCCAGTCGGTCTATATCGACGACCCGGATCACAATTCGATCGAGATCGCCACCTACTGAGCCGGGGTGGTGGCCGGCGGCGGCATGCCCCGCGCTCTGGAAGCGGGGCCGGTGCGGCCTATATCAACCGGCGCCGGCCGCGGCGTCGCGGCCGGCGGTGTGCGTTTTCTCATGGGAGGCCGGCTTTCGCGCCGGTTGCGTTGCGTACCGGGATGCGGCAAGCTGCCGCCCGACGCGGAGGGGCGGATGGGCGCGCAAGGTCCGGCGAGAGAGCAGATGACGCTCGCCGCCGGTATGCGTATAACTCAGCCCCGACGGGGCGGCGGCACCGCCCCGCAATCGCCGCCGGCGCGCGGCGCCGCGGCGCGGGGTTAGGCGCACGGCCGCCCGGAGGAGAAGCCTGTTGCAGCCGACCGACATCACCAACCCGGACTATTTCCACAAAGTCATCGATTGCCAGTGGGCATGCCCGGCGCATACCCCGGTGCCGGAATACATCCGGTTGATCGCGGCGCGCCGCTATACCGACGCCTACATGCTCAACTGGTATTCGAACGTCTTCCCGGGCATCCTCGGGCGCACCTGCGACCGCCCGTGCGAGCCCGCCTGCCGGCGCGGCCGGGTCGAGCAGGAGCCGGTCGCGATCTGCCGCTTAAAGCGCGTCGCCGCCGACCTGAAGGGCGACATCCGCCCCTATCTGCCCGCAATCCCGCGCACGAAGAACGGCAAGCGCATCGCCCTGGTCGGCGCCGGCCCGGCCTCGCTGACCGTCGCCCGCGACCTGCTGCCGCTCGGCTATCACTGCGTGCTGTTCGACGGCGAGCCGCGCGCCGGCGGCATGATCTGGACGCAGATCCCGCGCTTCCGGCTGCCCGAAAGCGTCATCGACGAGGAGGTCGGGCTGATCCTCGCGATGGGCGCCGAATGCCGCTTCGGCCATTATGTCGACAGCATGAAGGCGCTGCTGGCCGAGGGCTGGGACGCGATCTTTGTCGGCTGCGGCGCGCCGCGCGGCCGCGACCTCGACATCCCCGGACGGCGCGAGGCGGCGGCCAATATCCATATCGGCATCGACTGGCTGGCCAGCGTCTCCTTCGGCCATACCGACCGCATCGGCAAGCGCGTCGTCGTCCTCGGCGGCGGCAATACGGCGATGGATTGCTGCCGCTCTTCGCGCCGCCTCGGCGGCGAACAGGTCACCGTCGTCGTGCGCAGCGGTTTCGACGAGATGAAGGCCTCGCCGTGGGAGAAGGAGGACGCGATGCATGAGGGCATCCCGATCCTCAACTGGCTGGTGCCGAAGGCATTCACGCATCAGGGCGGCCGCCTCGACGGCGTCCTGTTCGAAAAAGTCAGGGCCGAATACGACGCCCGCGGCCGCCGCAATCTGGTACCGACCGGCGAGCCCGACGTCCACATCCCGTGCGACGACGTGCTGGTCGCGATCGGGCAGGAGAATGCCTTTCCGTGGATCGAGCGCGACATCGGCATCGAATTCGACCGCTGGGACATGCCTAAGGTCGATCCGAAGACGATGCAGTCGACGCTGCCGAACGTCTTTTTCGGCGGCGATGCGGCGTTCGGACCGAAAAACATCATCTGGGCGGTCGCGCACGGCCACGAGGCCGCGATCTCGATCGACAAATTGTGCCGCGGCGAGGATGTCCGCGAGCGGCCGCCGCCTCAGGTCTCGCTGATCAGCCAGAAGATGGGCATCCACGAGTGGAGCTACGATAACGACATCTCGAACGATCGCCGCTACAAGGTGCCGCTCAAGGACCTGTCGATCGCGCTGAAGGACATCAAGACCGAGGTCGAGCTCGGCTATGACGAAAAGCTCGCCTATGCCGAGGCCGAGCGCTGCCTCAATTGCGATGTGCAGACCGTGTTCACGGGCCAGTTGTGCATCGAATGCGACGCCTGCGTCGACATCTGCCCGATGGACTGCATCACCTTCACCGACAACGGCGAGGAAGAGGAGCTGCGCCAGCGCCTCAACGCCCCGGCCCTCAACGCCTCGCAGGCGCTCTACATCGGCGATTCGCTGAAGACCGGCCGCATCATGGTCAAGGACGAGGATCTTTGCCTGCATTGCGGCCTGTGCGCCGAGCGCTGCCCCACCGGGGCGTGGGACATGCGCAAATTCTTTCTCGACATGACACACGCCGGGCCGGCATGCCGCAGCCACTAGAAAGCGTCAACGACTTCGTCGTCAAATTCGCCAACGTCAACGGATCGGGGTCGGCGAGCGCCAATACGCTGTTCGCCAAGGCGATCCTGCGGATGGGAATCCCCGCCAGTTCGCGCAACATCTTCCCGTCCAACATCCAGGGTCTGCCGACCTGGTTCGAGGTGCGGGTCAGCGAAGCGGGTCATCTCGGCCGGCGCGGCGGCGTCGATCTGATGGTCGCGATGAACCCGCAGACCTGGGACGAGGATGTCGCCGAGATCGAGCCGGGCGGCTATCTGTTCTACGATTCGACCAAGCCGCTGCCGCCCTCCAAATTCCGCGACGACATCATCGTGATCGGGGCGCCGCTGACCGAGATCTGCAACCGCGAATACGAGGATGCGCGGCAGCGCCAGCTGTTCAAGAACATCCTCTATGTGGGCGCGCTGTCGGCCCTGATCGACATCGACCCGGCCGTGATCGAACGGCTGATCGGCGAGCAGTTCCGCGGCAAGGAGGCGCTGGTGCGGCCCAATGTGCACGCCTTCCGCCTCGGGCGCGAATGGGCGCTCGCCCATCTGCGCTGCCCGATCGGCCTGCGCCTTAGGGCCGCCGACAAGGTCGGCGACCGCATCTTCATCACCGGCAATGAGGCCGCGGCCCTCGGGGCGGTCTATGGCGGCGCCACCGTCGCCGCCTGGTATCCGATCACCCCCTCCTCCTCATTGGCGGAGGCCTTCAGCGCGCACTGCCATCGCTACCGCCGCGACCCGCACAGCAAGAAGCGGCGCTATGCGATCCTGCAGGCCGAGGACGAGCTGTCGGCGATCGGCATCGTCATCGGCGCCGCCTGGAACGGCGCGCGCGCCTTCACCGCGACCTCGGGTCCCGGCATTTCGCTGATGCAGGAGTTTCTGGGGCTCGCCTATTTCGCCGAGATCCCGGCCGTCATCTTCGACATCCAGCGCGGCAGCCCGTCGACCGGCATGCCGACGCGCACGCAGCAGGCCGACCTGCTCTCCTGCGCCTACGCCTCGCACGGGGACACCAAGCACGTTCTGCTGTTCCCCGAGGATCCGCACGAAGCCTTCGCGTTTGCGGCCGACGCCTTCGACCTTGCCGACCGGCTGCAGACGCCGGTCTTCGTCATGATGGATCTCGACATCGGCATGAACGATTGGCTGGTGCGGCCGCTCACCTGGGACCCGGCGCGCCGTTACGACCGCGGCAAGGTCATGAGCTTTGCGGATCTCGAAGCCGGCAAGGAGTTCGGCCGCTATCTCGACGTCGACGGCGACGGCATCCCCTATCGCACCCTGCCCGGCACGCATCCGACGCGCGGCGCCTATTTCACGCGCGGCACGACCAAGGACCGCTATGCCCGCTATTCCGAGCGCGGCGTCGATTACGTCGACAACATGCAGCGCCTGCTGCGCAAGTTCGAGACCGCCAAGCGCCTGGTGCCGCGGCCGATCCGGCGCGAAGCCCGCGAGCCGACCCGCTTCGGCGTGATCTATTTCGGCTCGACCGCGCTGCCGATGGAGGAGGCGCTGCAGGCCCTGGCGGCCCGCGGCATCCCTCTCGACACCCTGCGCATCCGCGCCTTCCCGTTTCACGACGAGGTGCTCGATTTCATCGCCGCGCACGAGCGCGTCTTCGTCGTCGAGCAGAACCGCGACGCGCAATTGCGCACATTGCTCGTCACCGAGGGCGAGATCGATCCGGCCAAGCTCGTGCCGATCCTGCATTACGACGGTACGCCGATCACCGCGCGCTTTATCGTCAAGGCGATCGCCGACATGCTCGCGGTCGTCACCCTCGCCCCGCTGAAGAAGGCGCTGCCGTGACATCCCGCGCGCCCGCGGGCCGCCCGTCCGCCCGCGGGCGCGGCGCCCGCACTCGATGAGGCCGACATGACCTATATCGCCAAACCCCGCCTGCATCACCCGCAGCTGCCGAAAAACGCGCTCGGCTACACGCGGCGCGACTACGAGGGCGCGGTGTCGACGCTGTGCGCCGGCTGCGGCCATGACTCGATCAGCGCCGCGATCATCCAGGCCTGCTTCGAATTGAGCCTGCCGCCGCACAGGATCGCCAAGCTCTCCGGCATCGGCTGCTCGTCAAAGACGCCGACCTATTTCCTTGGCAAGTCGCACGGCTTCAACAGCGTCCACGGGCGCATGCCCTCGGTGCTGACCGGCGCCAACCTCGCCAATCGCGAGCTGATCTATCTCGGCATTTCGGGCGACGGCGATTCGGCCTCGATCGGGCTCGGCCAGTTCGCCCACGCGCTGCGGCGCGGCGTCAACATGGTCTATATCGTCGAGAACAACGGCGTCTACGGGCTGACCAAGGGCCAGTTTTCGGCCACCGCCGACCGGGGCTCGAAGGCCCGGCGCGGTCAGGTCAATACCGACGCCCCGATCGACCTCGTCGGCCTCGCCCTGCAGCTCGGCGCCACCTTTGTCGCCCGCAGCTTTTCCGGCGACAAAGCGCAGCTCGTGCCGCTGATCAAGGCGGCGATCGAGCACAAGGGGGCGGCCTTCATCGACGTGATCTCGCCCTGCGTCGCCTTCAACAACAACCCCGAATCGACGAAGAGCTTCGACTACGTGCGCGCCCATAACGAGGCCGTCAACCGGCTCGATGTGATCCTCGGCCGCGAGGAGATCACCGCCGATTACGCACCGGGCACGGTCGAGACCGTCGTGCAGCATGACGGCTCGATCCTGCGCCTGCGCAAGCTCGCCGTCGATTACGATCCGCACGACCGCATCTCGGCCCTCGCCTATCTGCAGCAGCGCCAGGCCGCCGGCGAGATCGTCACCGGTCTGCTCTATGTCGAGCCCCAATCGCGCGATCTGCACGACCATCTCGACACCGTCGAAACCCCGCTCAACCAGCTCGGCGAAGCCGAGCTGTGCCCTGGCCCCGCCGCGCTCGCGCAGTTCAACGCCGCCCATCGCTAGGGCCGGCATGGGTCGGCGGCCCGCCCGCGCGGCGCCGGCCTTTCCGATCACAGCAGCTGGAAGCCGCCGCAGAGCGGGTCGCGGGTATCGACAAAAATCGTGTTGAACCCGGTGCGGCGGGCCCAGCCGGCAATGCTCGGGATGATGGCGGCGTAGGGCCCGACCTGCGCCGCCGCCTCGACCCGTCCCGCGAACAGGGTTCCGATCAGGCTCTCATGCACGAAATCCTCGCCGGGCTTCAGCCGCCCCTTGGCGGCGAGCTGGGCCATGCGCGCCGAGGTGCCGGTGCCGCACGGCGAGCGGTCGATCGCCCGCTCGCCGTAGAACACCGCATTGCGGGCATGCGCGCCCGGCCGCCGCGGGGTGTCCGCCCACAGCACATGGGTGATTCCGGCGATCGTCGGATCGAGGGGATGCGCAAGGGCGACGCGTTCGTTCAGCGCGCGGCGCAGGACCGGGCTCCAGCGCAACAGCCAGTCGAGCGAGACCGCGTCAAGGCCGGGAAAATGCCGCTACGGCTCGACGATCGCATAAAAATTGCCGCCATAGGCGAGATCGACGACGAGCTCGCCCAGCCCCGCGACCGCGACCGCCACCCCCTCGGCGGCGAGATAGCTGGCGACATTGCGGATGCGCACGCTGTCGACATGCCCGCCCTTTTCCTCATACTGCGCCGCCACCGGGCCGGCCGGGGTGTCGATCGCAACCCGTCCCGCCGCGGCCGGCATGACGAGACCGTGCTCGAGCGCCATCGTCACCGCGCCGATCGCGCCGTGCCCGCACATCGGCAGGCATCCGGTGACCTCGATGAACAAGAGGGCCATGTCGCAATCGGCGCGGATCGGCGGGTAGAGGATCGCGCCCGACATCAGATCATGCCCGCGCGGCTCGAACATCAGGGTGCGCCGGATCCAGTCGAAGCGCGCGACAAAATCCTGCCGCCGCGCGCTCATCGAGGGGCCGCGCAGGAACGGTGCGCCGGCGATCACGAGGCGGACCGGATTGCCGCAAGTATGCCCGTCGAGGCAGGTGAAGACGTGGTTCCCTTCCGGAACTCCGCCGCTGTCGCGCCCCGACCCTGCCATCATCGCAATCCTCCCGCTTCCCTGCCAAGCCGACCCGCGCCGCAGGGCTGCGCCGCCCCCTCGCAATGCATTGTCATCGCGAGCGCGGCGAAGCAATCTCGGCGGGCCCGGGCAACACAGGGAGATCCGAGAATGCCATACGAGGCGCTGCGCACAATCCTGTCGACCGCCGGCTGGCCCACCGATCGGGCGCATGCGGTCGCCTTCGCCGGCGGCGACGACCCGGTCCTGCCGACGCCGTTCCGCATCGGCACCGCCGCGGCCGCCGCGCTCGCCGCCACCGGGCTCGCCGCGGCCGCGCTGTGGGCGCTGCGCACCGGCCGGCATCAGCAGGTCGCGGTCGATCTGCGCCATGCCATCGCCTCGCTGCGCAGCGGCCATTACCTGCGGCTCAACGGCGAGCGCGTGGCGACCGACCGCAACCCGATCATGGGCGTCTACCCGGCCAAGAACGGGCGCTGGAGCTATTTGCATTGCAATTTCCCGAACCATCGCGCCGCCGCCCTCAAGGTTCTCGGCGTGCCGGAAGAGCGCGAGGCGGTGCGGCGCGCGGTCGCCGGCTGGGATGCGCTCGCGCTCGAAGAGGCGATCATCGCCGCCGGCGGGGCCGGCGGCATGGCGCGCAGCATGGCCGAGTGGGCGCAGCACCCGCAGGCCGCGGCGATCGCCGCGCTGCCGCTGTTCGAGATCATCAAGATCGGCGAGGCCCCGCCCGAGCCGCTGCCGGACGGCGAGCGGCCGCTGTCCGGCGTTCGCGTCCTCGATCTGACGCGGGTTCTGGCCGGGCCGACCGCGGCCCGCACGCTCGCCGAGCACGGCGCCGACGTGCTGAAGATCACCGCCCCTCACCTGCCCAATCTCGGCTATCAGGAATACGATACCGGACACGGCAAATTGTCGGCCTATCTCGACCTGCGCGAAGAGCGCGATCGCGATCGTCTGCGCGAGCTGGTGCGCGAGGCCGATGTGTTCTCGCAGGGCTACCGTCCGGGAGCGCTCGACCGGCGCGGCCTGTCGCCGCAGCAGCTCGCGCAGTTGCGGCCCGGCCTTGTCTACATCTCGATGTGCGCGTTCAGCCATGCGGGGCCGTGGGCCGCGCGCCGCGGCTTTGATACGGTCGTGCAGACGGTGAGCGGCATCACGCTGCGCCAGGCCGAGTTGTGTCCCGGTCCCGAGCCTGGACCGCAATTCTATCCGGTCTCGGCGATCGATTACCTGACCGGCTATCTGATGGCGTTCGGCGCGATGGTGGCCTTGGTGCGGCGCGCCCGCGAAGGCGGCAGCTGGCTCGTGCGCCTGTCGCTGGCCCAGACCGGGCGCTGGCTTGTCGGGCTCGGCGAGGTGCCGGCGGCCGGCCTGCGCGAGGTGCCCAAGGAGTTCGCGCCCGAGGAGATCGCGCGCTGGTCGATCGACAGCGACACGCCGATGGGCCGGCTGCGCCATTTGCGGCCGGTCGTCAGCCTGTCCGAGACGCCGCCCTACTGGGCCCGCCCGTCGGTGCCGCTTGGCCATCACGAGCCGGTTTGGCCGCCGCGGACGGCATGAGGCGGTGCGCGGCTCGCGACGCCGGGCCGCGTTCAGGCGGAAAGGGGGGCGGTATCGAGAGGTTGGGGTCGGTCCTTCTCGATCGCGGCGAGAAATTCGCGGAAGGTGGTGACGATGGTCTCGCTCGGGACGGTTTCCGGCTTGCTTTCGATCTCCTCCCGCCTGGCGCCCCACAGGCCGAGCACGAGGCGGGGGCCCGGCAGGCGGCGGCGCAGCTGCGGCGCGGCGGCGGGCGGCTCGGCCGGGAGCGCCTCTTCGAGGCTCTCCGCGATCTCCTCCCGCCTGGCGCCCCACAGGCCGAGCACGAGCCGGGCCTCCGGCAGGCGGCGGCGCAGGCGGCGGGCGAGATAGCGGATCCGGGCCGGCGAGGTCGCGCCGATCAGCGACAGGCAGAGCACGCCGTCGCCGGGCTTGACGGGCCCCGGAAGGCCGGCCGGGATCGCCTCCGCCGCGACGACGGCGGCGTCGTGGCCGGCCAGCCGCAGCAGATAGGCGACGAAGGCCGCCGCCGCCTCGTCGAGCTCGTTGCGGCCGGCGACGCAGACCACCCGCAGCGGCCGGGCCTTGCCCTCGGCTTCGACGGCCTCCGAGAGGTGCTCGATCATCGCGAGAACCCCGTCGCGGATCAATGCCCGCTGCGCCGCCGACAGCGCCCCGCGCTCGCTGTCGGCCTGGGCCAGTGCCAGGGCCGGGACCATCACCGCGTCGAAGAACTCGGCGAGCGAGCGCGCCTTCGCGAAGTCCTCGGCCTGTTCGCTGGCCTCTTCGGGATCGCGGGCGAGCAGGCGCTGATAGAGGCTCTCCTCCGGGGCGAGCCCCGGCTCGTTGCCGAGCAGGACGCTCAGAAAGCGCAGTTGCGGCACATAGCGGCCGAGGACGACGAGGCAGACCGTCAGCGGGGTCGACAGCAACAATCCGATCGGCCCCCACAGCCAGGTCCAGAACACCGCGGCGCCGATGACCGCCACCGAGGAGAGACCGGTGCTGGCGCCGTAGAGCAGCGGCTCCACGGCATAGCTGACGATCGTCTCGACCCCGACGAACAGCGCGATCGTCCATAGCAGCAGATGCCAGCCGGGATCGACGGCGATCGCCAGCGCTACCGGAAAGGCGGCGGCGACCAGGATGCCGAGATAGGGCAGAAAGCGCAGCACCAGCACCATCGCGCCCCATAGGGCCGCGTTCGGGATGCCGATGATCGCCAGCCCGACGCCGATCGGCAGCGCGCAGGAGGCATTGACCGCGAGCTGGCGCGACAGGTAGCGGGCGATGCGGCCCATCGCTTCGTTCATCGCCGCGGTCGTGCGCTGCAGATCGCGGGCGCCGACCAGCCGCAGCACCCGGTCGCGCAGATCTTCCCGCTCCAGCAGGATCAGAAAGACAAAGACGATGACGAGCCCGGCGCTCTCGAGCGGCGCGAGCAGCGGCCCAATGACCGTGCGCAGGATATCGAAGGGCCCGGGATTGGGCTGCTCGATGATGACCGGCACCGGCGCCGTGCGTCCGGCGGCGGTCAGGGCGGAGCGATGCTCGGGCGGCATCGGCATCAGCGCAGCGTGCCATTGCTGCAGCAGCGCGTTGATATGCCCGATCCACGCGCCGCCGCCGATGATGCGCGGCAGCGAGCGGATTTTGGCTTCGATATTGCTGCTGTATTCCGGGACCTTTGCGCCGAGCGCGGTCACCTCGCGGCCGATGAAGGCGGCAAAGCCGAGGATCACGACAAAGGCGATCAACACCGTCAGCAATACCGCCGCGGCCCGGCCGATCCGCAGGCGGCGCAGCCAGCGCACGACCGGCGCCAGCAGAAAGCTGAGCAACACCGCCAGCGCGAACGGAACCAGGATGGCGCGCGCAAAATAGAGCCCGGCCACCACCACCGCCGCAGCCACCACGGTGACGGCCCCGCGCAGGCCGGCCATTTCGGGCTGGGCGGACAGGCGGCGCGGTTCGGACGGCGGTTCGGCGGACGGTGTCACGATACCAGCAAACGATCAGCGGCCCGTTCAGGTTGCCGCCGGCATGGCGCCGGCGGCAACAATTTGTCCGCCTCTCGCCGGGCCGATCCCGCCCGGGCGTGCGGTTGCGCGGCCGCCGTCGCCTTTCTAAGTTATCGTTTCCACAAACCTCTCAATTCCGGTCAGCAGGATCAGGCGATGAAGGAAGGCATCCACCCCGATTATCACGAGATCACGATCGTCATGACCGACGGCACTTCCTATAAGACGCGCTCGACCTACGGCAAGGCCGGCGACACCCTGCGCCTGGAGATCGATCCGAAAACGCATCCGGCCTGGACCGGCGGACAGCAGCGGCTGGTCGATACCGGCGGCCAGCTCGCCCGCTTCAACAGGCGCTTCCGCGGCTTCGGCATCAAACCGTAAGGTTTTGGGCGGCCCTTGAAATCCGCCTGCCGATGACCACGTTTTCGGGCGCGGTCGCCGTTTCGGGACCGCGCCCTATGATCGGCACCCGACCCGCGCGGTGGGTGCACCAACCCATGTTGCTCATCAGGAGGATATGGTCATGGATCGCTTCGACTTTGCGCCGCTGTTCCGCTCGACGATCGGCTTTGATCGTCTGACCCGCCTCGTCGAGGCGGCCGCCCGTGCCGACAGCGCCGCCCTCAGCTATCCGCCTTACAATATCGAGAAGACCGGCAATGACGCCTATCGCCTGACGATGGCGGTCGCCGGGTTCTCCAGCGACGAGCTCGACATCACCGTGCAGGAGAATACGCTCGTGGTGACGGGCAAGGCCAAAAAGGAGGAGGAAGAGGGCCGCTATCTGCATCGCGGCATCGCCCGGCGCGCTTTCGAGCGGCGCTTCAGCCTTGCCGAACACATCAAGGTCGTCGGCGCCAGCCTCGAAAACGGCCTGCTGCATGTCGACCTCGTCCGCGAGGTCCCCGAGGCGGCCCGGCCGCGCAAGATCGAGATTACGCGCGGCACCCCCGCCGAGCCCCGGATCGTGGCGCAGCAGGCCGCCTGATCCTCGGCACCGCTTCTGCGAACGCCCCCGGCCCCGCCGGGGGCGTTTTCGTCTGCCCGCCTCCGGCCGGCTCCCGCACCCGCCGGGTTCCCTTTTCATCGGATCGGTGTGATGCTGTCGGCCGCTCCGCGGCAGAGGAGGGAAGCATGCGTCTTGTCGCGATCGCGGCGGCTCTGGCCACGGCGTTGGCGGCCGGTCTGCCGGCCCGGGCGGCCGAGCCCTACCATCTGCGCATCGGCTGGGTCGTGGTGCCGGCCGATGTGGTCCCGCTGATGTTCCTGCGGCCCGGCTTGGCGCCGCATGCCGGCAAGACCTACATCCCCGAACTCATTCATTTTGCCGGCACCTCGACCGAGATGACCGCGCTTGCGACCGGCAATCTCGATATTGCCGCGCTGGCCTATTCGACCTTCGCGCTCGGCGTCGAGAATGCCGGGATCGGCGATCTGCGCGTCATCGCCGACACCTTCCAGGACGGCGTTCCCGGCTATCACACCAATGATTTCTTGATCCGCAAGGACAGCCCGATCCACACCGTCGCCGATCTGAAGGGCAAGGTGCTGGCTACCAACGAGACCGGCAGCGCCGTCGACATCGCGATGCTGGCGATGCTGGCCGAGCATCATGTCCCGACCCGTGCCGTGACGATCATCGAGGTGCGTTTTCCCGATCAGAAGGCGATGCTGAAAGAAGGGAAGGTCGATCTGATCCCGGCGGTCGCGCCGTTCGGCTTCGATCCCGAATTGCGCGCCTTCACGCGCACCCTGTTCACGCAGAAGCAGGCGGTCGGCCGCACCCAGATGATCATGCAGGTGGCGCGCGCCGGGTTTCTCGCCCGGCACCGCGCCGCCGTCATCGATTTCCTCGAGGATTATCTGACCACGCTGCGCTATCTGACCGACCCGGCGCATCACGACGCGGTGGTGCGGCTCGTCACCCGCGTGACCCGGCAGCCTGCCGCGCTCTATCAGGGCTGGATCTTCACCAGGCGCGACTACTACCGCGATCCCGACGGCCTGCCCGATCTTGGCGCACTGCAGGCCAATGTCGATCTGGAGCACAAGCTCGGCTTTCTGCGCGCCGCGCTCGATGTCAAAAAATATGCCGATCTCGATCTCGTCAGGACGGCGGCCCGCCGCCTCGCGCCGGCGCCGCGGCGCTCTCAATAGCCGAGCGCCAGCCCGTCCTTGCGCGGCTCCGAACCGCCGATCAGGACGCCGCGCGCGCGGTCGATCCAGATCGCCTGGCAGCCGCCGAGCGGCACTTCGGCCCAGGCGACCTGATGGCCGCGGCGGGCGAGATCGGCGGCGATCGCCTCGGGGATTGTGCGCTCGAGCTGCAGGACGCCCTGAAAGGCGAAGCTGCGCGGCGCCTCGGCCGCCTGCTGCGGATCAAGACCGCGATCGAGCACCCGATGCAGGAAATGCGACTGGCCGACCGGCTGGTAATGCCCGCCCATGACCCCGAACGGCATGACCGCGCGCCCGTCCTTGACCAGCATTGCCGGGATGATCGTATGCATCGGCCGCTTGCGCGGCGCGATGGCGTTGGGGTGGCCCGGGATCGTGCGGAAGCTCGAGCCGCGATTGTGCAGCAGGACGCCGCTGTCCGGCGCCAGGATGCCGGTCCCGAAGCCGGAAAACAGCGAATTGATGAATGAGATCGCATTGCCGTCGCGGTCGACGACGCACAGATAGACCGTATCCTTGTGCTCGATCTCGGCCCAGCGCGGCGCCGGCAGCGCGCGTTCGAGCGTGATATGCCGGCGCGCCCGCTCGGCCCGCCGCTCGGACAGCAGATCGGCGATGTCGACGGCCAACTGATCGGGATCGCCGAGGAACGAATCGCGGGCGAAATAGGCGGCCTTGGTCGCCTCGGCGAGCAGATGGTGGCGGTCGGCCTCGCTGAAGCGCTCGCTCGCCAGCTCGTAGCCGGCCAGGGTCTTGAGGATCATCAGCGCGATGACGCCCTGCCCGTTCGGCGGGCATTCATAGACCTGATAGCCGCGATATTCGGCCGCGATCGGCGTGACCCAGTCACAATGCTGGGCGGCGAAATCCTCGGCCTCGTGCAAGCCGCCGAGCGCCTTGAGGCGGGCGAGGATGTCGCGCATGACCGGCCCCTCATAAAAGCCGGCGCGGCCCTCGCGGCCGATCCGCCGCAAGGTTGCGGCCAGCGCCGGCATGCGCACGCGCTCGCCGGCCGCGGGCGCCCGGCCGCCCGGCAGATACACGGCGGCGGTGACCGGATCGCCGAGCTTGGCGGCGTTGCGGGCCCAGTCATGGGCGACGCGCGGGGTCACGACGAAGCCCTCCTCGGCGGCGCGGGCGGCCGGTTCGAGCAATTCGGCCAGCGGCCTTGTGCCGTGCGCGGCATTGAGCGTGCACCAGGCGTCGACGGCGCCGGGGATCGTCACCGCATGCGGCGACGGGATCGGGATCTCGCGCCAGCCGCGCTCGACATACCATTCGACCCGCGCCTTGGCGGGCGCCCGGCCCGACCCGTTCAGCGCCAATGGCAGCCCGCCTTTCGGCGCATACAGGACGAAGCAGTCGCCGCCGATCCCGGTGCTCTGCGGCTCGACGACGCATTGCATCGCCACCGCGGCGATCGCCGCGTCGACCGCATTGCCGCCGCTGCGCAGCACGTCGAGCGCAGTCAGCGTCGCCAGCGGGTGCGAGGTCGCCGCCATGCCGTTCGCCGCCATCGCCGCCGAGCGGCCGGGGATGTTGAAGTCGCGCATCGGTTCGCCTTTCCTGTCGCCGGCCGCCCAGGCCGGCACTTGCCGCTTGCCGGGAACTGATGCAACGTCCTAGCCTGCCAGTCAATTCGCGACGCTCGAAAGAATCGCCGTGACCGATCCGGATCTGTATTTCCCGGTCGCCGCGCCGCCCGGGCCGGGAGAGGCGGTGGCGATCGCGCCGGGTATCCTGTGGCTGCGCATGCCGCTGCCCTTTGCGCTCGATCACATCAATCTGTGGCTGATCGCGGACGAAGAGGGCTGGACGGCGGTCGATACCGGCTACGCCACGGACGCGGCCCGCGCCCTGTGGCGGCGCATCTGCGGCGAGCGCCTCGGCGGCCGGCCGATCCGCCGCATTGTCGTCACCCATTATCATCCCGATCATATCGGGCTTGCCCACTGGCTCGCCGAGCAGTGCGCGGCGCCGCTGTGGATGACCGAGAAGGAATGGCGGCAGGCCCGCGCCCTGAGCGGGCCCGGGGACCATGCGCCGCTCTACCGCGCCTTCGCCCGCCGCGCCGGTCTCGATGCGGCGGCGGGCGCCCTCTTCGCCGCGCGCCACGACGCCTATCGCCGCGGCGTCCCGGCGGTGCCGGCACGCTTCCATCGCCTCGCCGACGGCATGAGCCTTGCGATCGGCGGGCGGTGCTGGCGGGTCATCGTCGGGGAGGGTCACGCCCCCGAACTGGCCTGCCTCTATTGCCCCGAGAGCGGCGTGCTGATCGCCGGCGATCAGATCCTGCCGCAGATCTCGCCGAACATCAGCCTCACCCCGCACGAGCCCGACGGCGATCCGCTCGCCCGCTATCTCGCCTCGCTCGACAAGCTGCGCCGGGCGGTGCCGCCGGACGTGCTGGTCCTGCCCTCGCACAATCTGCCGTTTTACGGCCTGCACCGGCGGATCGACGCGCTTGCCCGTCACCATGCCGCGCGCTGCGCGCAGATCCTGGCCATCTGCGGGCAGCCCAAAAGCGCGGCCGAGCTGGTGCCGCTATTGTTCCGCCGGCCGCTCGACCGCCATCAGGTGGGGTTCGCGCTCGGCGAGGCGCTCGCGCATCTGCACTATCTCGCCGCCCGCGGCGAGATCGAGCGCGTGCCGGGAGCCGACGGCGTCGATCGCTTCCTGCGCAAGGCCGCCATCGAGCCTGCCTTGTGCTACACATTCGCGCGGCTCGCAGGCCGCATAAAGGAGGGGGGAGGATGATCAGAAACCGCAGCAAGGCGCGCCGGTCCGGCGCGCGGGCCGCCGCCGCGGCGGCGATCGTCGCGCTCGCGCTGGCCGCCGGCCCGGCGCGGGCGGCCCAGCCGATCACGATCGGCTTCGGCATGGCGCTGACCGGCGGGCTTGCCGCCGCCGGCAAATCGGCGCTGCTCGCGATGCAGATCTGGCGCAATGATGTCAACAAACAGGGTGGGTTGCTGGGGCGGCCGGTCAAGCTTGTCTATTACGACGACCAGAGCAATCCGGCGACCGTGCCCGGGCTTTATACGAAGCTCCTCGACGTCGACAAGGTCGATTTCATCGTCTCGGGCTACGGCACCAATCTGATCGCCCCGGCGATGCCGGTCGCGATCGCGCACAACCGGCTGTTCCTCGGGCTGTTCGGGCTCGCCGTCAACAGCCACTTCCATTACGCGCGCTATTTCTCGATGCTGCCGGCCGGCCCCGATCCGAAGCATGCCTTCTCGGAGCCCTTCTTCAAGGTGATCCTGCAGGGCAAGCCGCGGCCGAAGACGCTGGCCATCGTCGGCGCCGACGCCGAATATCCGATCGCCGCGCTCGAAGGCGCGCGCGACATCGCCAAGAAGGAGGGTCTGCGCATCGTTTACGACCAGACCTATCCGCCCGCGACCGCCGATTTCACGCCGATCGTCAACGCCATCAACGCGACCGCTCCCGACGCCGTGTTCGTCGCCTCCTATCCGCCCGATTCGGCGGGCATGCTGCGCGCCGCGACCGAGGTCGGGCTCAAGACCCGCTATTTCGGCGGCGGCATGGTCGGCTTCCAGTACACGACGTTCAAAGAGCAGTTCGGACCCAAGCTCAACGGCGTCATCGACTACGATTGGTGGATCCCGGCGCCGACGATGCAGTTCCCCGGCATCATGGCATTTCTGAAGAAATATCAGGCCCGGGCGGTGAAGGAGGGAGTCGACCCGCTCGGCTGGTATCTGCCGCCTTTCGCCTATGCCAATCTGCAGGTGCTCGGCGAAGCGATCACCGCCACCAAGAGCCTCGATCAGAAGACGCTGGCCGATTACATCCGCAGCCACCCGTTCCGCACGATCGTCGGCGATATCCGCTTCGGCAGGGACGGCGAATGGTCAAAGCCGCGCGTACTTGAAGTGCAGTGGCAGAACATCAAGGGCCACGATCTGGCCGAATTCGCGAACACCAAGACCGAAGTCATCCTTGAACCGGCCAAATACCGCACCGGCACGGTCGAGGCGCCGTATTCGAGCATCAAGAAATAGCCCCTCCCCTCCCGCCGCGCAAACGAGAGGGGGCGCGCGAGCGCGGGCGCCCCGTCAGCGCCTCGTCCGCCCCTTGTGCACGCGCCCCTTCGAGGCCGGCCGTTCCTTCGGCTTCGGCGGCGGCGCCCATCGGGGCGGCGGCGGGGCGGCGGGAGCCGGCCGCGGCGCGCGCATGGGGCGCTTCGAGGCGCCGGGATTGCCTGCGGGCGTGGCCGAAGGATGCCGCCTGTTCGTCATGCCCAACGACATCGGCGCGGCGCCGCCGCGAGCAAGCCCCACGCCCGCCCGCTCCCGACCGCCCTACACCGCCGGGGCGCGCAGCGGCTTCAGGTCGGGGGCGGCCGACAGCGGCGCCTCGGTCCTGGCCTGCAGGGCGGCAAGATCGATGTCCTCGACCATTTCGCGCACGAGAAAGCCGTCCCGGGTCACGTCGATGACGGCAAGATCGGTATAGATCCGCCTGACGACGCCGGCCGCGGTCAGCGGATATTGGCACTGCCGGCGCAGCCGCGGCGCGCCGGCCTTGGTCGTGTGCTCGACCAGGACGCGGATCTCGCGGGCGCCGACCGCAAGATCCATCGCGCCGCCGACGCCGGGCGGAAAGCTTGGATCATCGGTCGTCCAGTTGGCGAGATCGCCCTTCTGCGAGACCTCGAACGCGCCCAGCAGGGCGAGATCGAGATGCCCGCCGCGGATCATCAGGAACGAATCGGTATGGTGGACAAAGCTGCCGCCGGTGACCAATGTGACCGGCTGCTTGCCGGCATTGATCAGGTCGGGATCGGCGGCGTTGGCGCCCGGCGCCGGGCCGATGCCGAGGATGCCGTTCTCGCTGTGCAGCACGATCTCGCGATCGGGCGGGATGAAGTCGGCGACGAGCGTCGGCAGCCCGATCCCAAGATTGACATAGAGGCCGTCGGCGAGGTCCTGCGCGGCCCGCCAGGCGATCTGACGACGGTTGAGCGGCATTGTCGGTTCTTCCTCCCATTGCTGCGGATGCGGCGGCGAGCGGGCGGAGGGCCTGCGGGCGGCCTTAGGGGCTCGCCGCGCCCGCCCCGCGGCCCGCTTACGCCGGCACTTCGATGACCCGGTCGACAAAGATGCCGGGGGTGACGATGACCTCCGGGTCGAGCGCGCCCAGCTCGACGATCTGGCGCACCTGGGCGATCGCGAGATCGGCCGCCATCGCCATCGTCGGGTTGAAGTTGCGCGCCGATTTCCGATAGACGAGGTTGCCCCAGCGGTCGCCGCGCTCGGCGGCGAGCAGCGCGACGTCGCCCTTGAGCGGCTTTTCGAGCACATAGAGGCGGCCGTCGATCTCGCGGTGCTCCTTGCCGGCGGCCAGCCGCGTGCCGACCGAGACCGGCGAGTAGAACCCGCCGAGCCCGGCGGCGGCGCAGCGCATGCGCTCGGACAGAGTGCCCTGCGGCACCAGTTCGAGCTCGATCTTGCCCTGCGCGTAAAGCTCCTCGAAGACGACCGAGCCGGCGCTGCGCGGGAACGAGCAGATGATCTTCCTGACCCGCCCGGCCGCCAACAGCGCGGCCAGCCCGCGCCGCCCGGTTCCGGCATTGTTGGCGACGATCGTCAGATCGCGCGCGCCCTGCTCGACCAGCGCCTCGCACAGCGCCTCGGGCATGCCGGCGCCGCCGAAGCCGGCGCACAGGACGACCGCGCCGTCGCGGATGCCGCTGACCGCCTCGGCCAGGGTTCTGACCCGCTTGTCGATCATTGCCAGCGCTCCCGCCGGTCAGAACGCCACGGCATCGCCGCCCTTCAGATGCAGCAGCGCGCGCGCCTCATCGGGGCTGGCGATGTCGAGCGAAAGGGTTGTGAGGATCGCGCGGATCGCGCGCACCTGATCGGCGTTGCCGGTGGCGAGCTTGCCGCGCCCGAGCCACAGCGAATCCTCGAGCCCGACGCGGACGTTGCCGCCCATGATCGCGCCCATCGTGACGAGCGGCAATTGATGCCGGCCGGCGGCGAGGATCGACCAGGCATAGTCGTTGCCGAACAATTTGTCGGCGATGCGCTTCATATGCGCGAGGTTCTCCGGGTCGGCGCCGATGCCGCCGAGGATGCCGAAGATCGTCTGCACGAACAGCGGCGGCTTGACTAAGCCGCGGTCGAGAAAATGCGCGAGATTATAGAGATGGCCGACGTCGTAGCATTCGAACTCGAAGCGGGTGCCGCAACCCTCTCCGAGCTCCTTCAGGATGCGCTCGATATCGGCGAAGGTGTTGCGGAAGATGAAATCCCGCGTCATTTCGAGATGGCGCGGCTCCCATTCGTATTTCCATTCCTTGTATCGGGAAAGCATCGGATAGAGCCCGAAATTCATCGAGCCCATATTCAGCGAGCACATCTCGGGCTTGGCGGCGAGCGGGGCGGCGAGCCGCTCCTCAAGGCTCATGCCGTGGCCGCCGCCGGTCGTGATGTTGATGACGGCGCCGGTCGATTGCTTGATGCGCGGCAGGAACTGCATGAACACGCCGGGATCGGGGGTCGGCCTTCCGTCCTTCGGGTCGCGCGCATGCAAGTGCAGGATCGCGGCGCCGGCCTCGGCGGCGGCGATCGCCTCGCGCGCGATCTCGTCCGGGGTCAGCGGCAGATAGGGGCTCATCGTCGGGGTGTGGATCGAGCCCGTAACGGCGCAGGTGATGATGACCTTGCTGGAGAGCGGCATATCCCTCCTCGCGGTGCCTCGGCGGGCGCGCCGCCGCGGGCCGCGCCGGAAAGAGCGCCGGCTAGCCCTGCGCCCGGATGAACGCCTTGACCTTCGGATAGGTCTCGCTTCGCCACCGGCGGCCGTGGAAGACGCCATAATGGCCGACTTTGGGCTGCAAGTGGTGGAACTTTTTTGCCGCCGGGATGCGCTGGCACAGCGCGTGCGCGGCGACGGTCTGGCCGACCGCGCAGATGTCGTCGCGCTCGCCCTCGACCGTCATCAACGCCGTGCGCTCGATCGCCGCCGGATCGACCAGCTCGCCATGAACGCGAAAGCGGCCCCGCGGCAGATCGTAATCATGGAACACCCGCTTGACCGTCTGCAGATAGAAATCGGCCGGCAGGTCCATGACCGCGGTGTATTCCTTGTAGAAGGCGCGGATCGCCGCGGCGCTGTCGCCGTCGCCGTCGACAAGATGGCAGAACATCTTCCAATGCGCCTCGACATGGCGGTCGAGGTTCATGCTGAGAAAGCCGGCCAGCTGCAGGAAGCCGGGATAGACGCGGCGGAACGCGCCGGGGTAGCGCGGCGGCACCGTCTCGATGACGGTGCGCTCGAACCAATCGAGCGAGTGGGCGCTGGCAAAGCGGGTGACCGCGGTCGGGTTGGCCCGCGGATCGATCGGCCCGCCCATCAGGATCATCGAGGCCGGCTGGCAGGGATCGCCGGCCGCCGCCATCAACGCGACGGCGGCGAGCACCGGGACCGAGGGCTGGCAGACCGCCATCACGTGCAAGGGCGGACCGAGCTGGCGGATGAAGCCGATCACCAGGGCGACGTAGTCGTCGAGGTCGAAGCGGCCGTGCAGCAGCGGCACATTGCGCGCATTCGCCCAGTCGGTCAGGAAGACGTCGTGCTCGGGCAGCAGCGTCTCCACGGTGCCGCGCACCAGCGTCGCAAAATGCCCGGAGAGCGGCGCCACGATCAGCACCCGCGGCTCGTCACGGGCGATCTCTTTGCGGAAATGCAGCAATGTGCAGAACGGGTGGACGGCGACGGCCTCTTCGCTGACCGGGATTTCGGCCTGTGCGCTCTTGACCGAGCGGATGCCGAAATCGGGCCGCTGATGCGACAGTCCGGCCTGCGAGACCATCTCCATCGCCGCCGCGGCGCCGCGCCAGAACAGGCCGTCCCCAAACAGTGGTTGCGAGTTTTGGAGCCAGCCGCGCAGGGCTTCGGCGATCAGCCGGATTTGCGAGAACGCATCGCTCTGCGCCTGGTAAGCATAGTACAGCATCGACCCTCATCCGCACGCGGCCGGGTTGAAAACGTGACGGTCGAACCGGCCCGCGGCCCGATCGCTTCACAGGCGCGCATCCCAACTCAATTTTATCGTATTTTCAACCACATATTGTGACCCCGCCGGATCCGGGCAAGAGCGTTGGTGGAGAGCGGCCGCAGCGGCGCGCGCTCCGCCCCTTGCGCCGCGGCCGGCCCGCCGGCCGCGGCGGCGCGAATCCCGGATGCTTTCGGGTCAGCGCGGCGACGCCGCCACCCCGCCGCGCACCTCGTGCAGGACGATGCCGGCGATGCGCGGCGGCGGCGCCAGCCAGAGCGGATGCGCCAGGCTCATCGCGACGTCGCTCTCGCCGGCCTGCCAGCGGCAGCGCAGCGCGGCGGCCGAAAAATCGGCCATCTTCTCGGCGAGCCCGGCGGCGTTGCCCTCATGCACGAGGTGCAGGATCGTCATCGTCGCATTGCTCGCCTCGGCGAGGCAGCGGCGGATGTCGAGCTCGCCGCGCACGGCCGGCGGCAGGCACTCGCCCAACAGCGCCACCCGCCGGCGCAGATCGTAGATGCGGCGCATCGCCGCGATCGCGCGCGCGGTGCGGCTGATCCCGCCGCCGCCCGGCGCGGGATCGTAGCCGTCGATGACGAAGCACAGCGTATCCCCGGGCGGAGCCTCCTCGAGGGCCGCGACCGCGTCGGCGGCGCCGCCGTAGAACTGCCGCCCGATTTCGACCGGCGGCAGGCCGGGCAGCGGCGTTCCGGCGAGCACGTGGTCGAGGCCGAGCACATGGCGGTCGTTGTCGAACAGCGTCTCCGCCCCGGTCGCGAGATTGACCGCGCCGAGGACGACGCGCAGGGCGCCCGAATTGACGCGCTCGAAATCGACCGCGGCGGCGATCAGCGCCCGCAATTCGGCAATGGAGACCGCCGGCTCTCCGGCCCCGGACGGGGCGGGGGGAGCGGCGGCGCGGCGCCAGCGCCGCCAGGCGGCGCGCAGCGCGGCGCCGGGACCCGGCGGCCGCGGCCGGCTCGCCAGCCGGCCCAGCTCGTTCCAGAACCAGCGCAGCCGGGCGGCGCGCTCGTGCGGCGGGTTGCCGGCGATGATCGCGGCGTTGACGGCGCCGATCGCGGTGCCGGCGATCCAGTTCGGATGCACGCCGCTTTCTTCGAGCGCGGCGCAGGCGCCCGCCTGATAGGCGCCGAGCGCCGCCCCTCCCGACAGGACCAGCGCGCTGCGCTCGAACCGGGCCAGGTTCTTGTTGGCTCGTGCCCGCGCCACGACCCGCTCCCTCCGCCGCCGCCTCGCCCCGCCGGTTTACAGCGTGCCCGGATAGGCGCCGCCGTCGAGCAGCAGGTTCTGGCCGGTGATGAACCCGGCCTGCGCGCCGCACAGAAAGGCGCAGGCGGCGCCGAACTCCTCGGGCGTGCCGAAGCGGCCGGCCGGGTTCTGCTGCTGCCGCTCCCGCCGCACCTCCTCGAGCGCGCGGCCGGTGCGCTCAGCCATCGCCGCCATGTTGGTGCGCAACCGGTCGGTGTCGAACGGCCCGGGCAGCAGATTGTTGATCGTGACGTTGTGGCGCACGGTCTTGCGGGCGAGGCCGGCGACGAAACCGGTCAGCCCGGCGCGCGCCCCGTTCGACAGGCCGAGGATGTCGATCGGCGCCTTGACCGCGCTCGAGGTGATATTGACGATGCGCCCGAAGCGGCGCGCGATCATGCCGTCCACCACCGCCTTGATCAGCGCGATCGGGGTCAGCATGTTGGCGTCGAGCGCCCGGATCCAGTCGGCGCGCTCCCAGTCGCGGAAATCGCCGGGCGGCGGCCCGCCGGCGTTGGTGACCAGGATATCGGGCTCGGGACAGGCGGCGAGCACGGCGCGGCGCCCTTCCTCGGTGGTGATGTCGCCGGCCACGGCGGTGACCGTGACCCCGGTTTCGCGGCGGATCTCGTCGGCCGTGCGGTGCAGCGCCTCGGCGCCGCGGGCGATGATGACGAGATCGACGCCCTCGCCCGCCAGCGCCCGCGCGCAGCCGCGACCGAGCCCCTTGCTGGCGGCGCAGACGATGGCCTTCCGGCCGGCGATGCCAAGATCCATTTCCGCCCCCTCCGCTGCCGTTAACCCCGCCATCATAGGAGGTCGCAACCGGCCGTCCAGTCCCGAGACCGCCGGCTGGCGTTGCGCCGCTGCGCCCTCTTTGGCGGCGCCCTCCCGCGGCCGGCGCGGCGGCCGCCGGCCCGACCGGCCTCAGCGTCCCGGCCGTTCAGGTGATCGGGATCTCGATATGAGTCTTGAAGCCGGCGCGCTCGCGCATGCGTTCGTACCAGGCCCGCAGGTTCGGCAGCGGCGGGCGCTCGATCGGAAAGGCGTGCCAGCGATAGACGAGCGTGCCGAGCACGATCTCGGCGAGGGTCAGCCCGTCGCCGGCGAGATAGGGCCGCCCGGCCAGCGCGTCGTCGACGATCGTCCAGGCTTCGAGCGCCCGCCGCCGCGCCGCCTCGATCGCCGCCGGGTCGCGCTGCTCGGGCCGGGTGCGGATCAGGCCGAACAGCAACTGCCCCATCGGCGGCCCCGCCGTCGACAATTGCCAGTCCATCCAGCGCTCGACCAGCGCGCGCTCGCGCGGCGCGCTCGGATAGAGCTGTTCGCCGTGGTGGGTATTGGCCAGATAGCGGCAGATCGTATTCGATTCCCACAATACGAGATCGCCGTCCTGGATCGTCGGCACCAGCCCGTTCGGGTTCAGCTTCAGATAGTCGGGATCGCGATTGCCGCCAAACGGGCCGCCGAGATCGACGCGCTCGAAGGCGATGCCGAGCTCGCTGCAGCACCACAGCACCTTCTGCACATTCGACGAACTCGCCCGTCCCCAGATCTTCAGCATGGCCGCAGCCCTCCCGCTGCCCGCCGGCGCGGCGGCCGGCATGTGATGCAAAGGCCAAACCGTGTATAGTCGATCCTCGCACCGCGCAAGGAGGCTGTTGCCGATGTCCCGGCTGCTCGCCGCCGCGATCGCGATCCTCTGCCTGCTGCCGCCCTCCGGCCCGGCCGCGGCCAGCCAGCAGGGCGAGAGGGTCATCAAGAAGTGGAAGCGGATGGATGCCTGCGCCCGCGCGGCGCAGGCCGCCCATCCCGACTACACCGCGGCCGCCAACCGGGCGCGCGATGAGGCGCTGAAGACCTGCCTTGAGAGCGGCAATCTGCCGCCGCGATCGCCGTCCTCGGCGCGCTGACCCTGCTCTCGGGGCCGCTGGTCCTCGGGCTGATGCGCGAGCCCCGGCGATCAGTGCGCCCGCCCCGCCCTCAGCCGAGCAGCAGCAATCCGCCGCACGCGGCCAGCGCGCCGATCCACAGCAGGTCGAAATTGATCCATGCCGAGCGCAGCACGGCCAGCCCGACCCATTCATAGACGGCGAGCGCGACGACGGTCATCGCCGCCAGCATCGCGGCGGTGTGCAGCCCGAGCGCGGCCGCCGCGATCGGCAAGGCATGGCCGGCGGCCAGCCGGCCGATGGCCGCGCCGGCGCACAGCGGCGCCACCGCCGGCACCAGCATGACGCCGGCCCCGTGCGCGAGCGCCATCAGGAACGACCACAGCGCCAGCCCGGCCAGCCCGCTCTGCATGCCGATGCGCGGCCGCGGGCGATGGCCGCGCAGGGCCAGCCACAAGGCCCAGCCGAGCACGATCGCGGCGGCGGCCCGGCGGAACAGCGCGGGATCGAGCAACAGGCCCAGGGCCAGCACCGCGAACAGCGCGAGGCCGACCCCGGCGGCATGGCCGAGCGCGATCGGCAGCGTCGACAGCAGCACCGCGCGGCGGCGGCCGCGGTGCAGCCCGAGCGCGACGGCGAACAGCCAGCCCATCGCCGGATTGATGCCGTGGAACAGGCCGAGCCCGGCCACCGCGAGCCACAGCGGCAGCGCCTTCGCCGCGGCCATCCCCGGTTATCGCCCGGCGCCGCTCACGGATAGCAGTAGGAATCGGACGAGCAGTCGCCGCCGTCGAGCCGGATCTGATGCGGGCGGCGATCGTCCGGCCAGTCGACAAAGAAGCGGGGATCGAAGGCGATGCCGCCCGCCGGGTCGGCGTCGAGCTTGACCATCCAGCCGGCGATGCCGTCCGGGTAGAACTGCGCGTCGATCGCGCCGTACAGCGAATTGGTGAAATAGACCCGCCGGCCGTCGCGGCTGACCTCGACCATCTGCGGGCCGCCGTTGAGCCGCTTGCCGGGAGCCCCGGGATGGGGGGCGCGCGCGAGGATGCCGCCGATGCGCACCGCGCCGGTCAGCCGCGGCGCGAACGGATCGCTGACCGCGTACTGCCGCAATTCGCCGGTGCCCCAGCAGGCGACGTACAGAAAGCGGTCGTCCAGCGACAGGTCGATATCGGTGGCGAGCGGCGGCACCGCCTTGAAATCCTTCAGAATCGGCGGCAATTGCCCGGGATCGGCCGGTTCCGCCGGGATGTCGATGACCTTGCGCACCGCCCAGCGCTCGCCGTCGCGGTACCATGTCCAGATCGACGAGGAGAGGTCTTTCAGGCCGAGCACGCAGTTGACGAACCCGTAGGCCTTGGTCGGGTCGTGCGCCGGGCGCAACTCGAAGACCAGCTGGTAGTCCGCGCCGAAATCGATCTCCTGCAGATGCCGGCGCCGGGTGAAGCTCCAGAAATGCAGCCTGCGGCCGTAGCGCGCGCCGAGCAGCAGCTGCGGGATGAGGCCGTTCTCGAAGGTGTCGGGCGTGCCCCATTCGCTCGTCACCATCGTGTCATAGCCCAGATGCCACCAGCCGTCATAGCTAAGCCGCTGCGGCCCGCGCTCGACCTCCCAGCGGCCGAGCGGCTCGAAGCTTTCATGGTCGATCACAAAGATGCCGCCGGGCTCCTTGCCCTCGGCGTCGCCGAGCGCCGTCACATAGATGCCGCCGGGGCCGCAATGGACCGTGTGCGGGCGCGTATAGCCGGTCTTTTCGGCCAGCTCCGCCGGCGCGATCGTCTTGACGAGCTGCGGCGCGCGCGGATCCGGCTTGGTGTCGAGGATATGGATGCGCGAGGAGCGCAGCCCCGGCACGACCAGATAGCGCCGCTCGACATGCGGATGCGGCGCATTCGGGCACAGGCATGACGAGCAGGCATTCCAGCCGAAATGGTGCAGTTCGTCGCCGCGCTGCGGCATCTGCGTCGTCCCGACGATCTGTCCATAGCCGGCCGAGGCGGGATCGACGTCGACGACGGCCAGCGCGTCCGGCTGTTGTCGCGCCGGATCGAAGCTGGCGACAAAGGCCAGTCGCTCCGGCGGCGCCTTCATCGCCAGGCGCGGCGAGGGGTAGAAGCTCGGATCGGGCCGCCAGATCGCCATTGCCGCCTCCATGGACGCGGCCCGCGGCCCTTCGCGCCGCAGCGCCGCCGGCGGCCAGTATCGCCGAGGCCGCTTGCGGCTTCAACCGCGCGCCGCCAGGGCGGGGCGGGTCAGCGTCCATACGACGATGCTGCGGACAACCCGGCCGAGCGCGGCGTTGAAGGCGGCGATAATGGCCGGCATCGTGTTGGCCGCCGCCGGCTGCCGCGCCGTAAAGGCGGCGGTGGCGACGATCGCGCCGGCCGGCACCCGCACCAGCTTGACGAGCATCGCCGCGACGATCGTCGGCGGGCCATTGCCGGCGCCGTATTCGGCCTCGAAATGGCGGATCTGGCTGCGCAGCACGAAATCGGCCCGCAATCCGGCCGTGTCGCGGCCAACCGCCGGGATCGCGCGGCTGTTTTCGAAGGATTCGACCAGCACCGTCTGCACCAGCCCCGACAGGCGGTCGGTCCATTCCGCATCGGCAAAATAATCGAGAGAGAGCGGCGAGCGGGACAGCGCGATGCGCCGCGTGTCGAGGCCCTCCGGCGCCTGCGGCAGGGCGACCAGCACTTGCGCGCCGACATGCGGCAGCCCCGGCGGAAAAGCGGCGACCGCGGTGACGCGGTAGAGCTGCGGCGCCGGGCCGGTCAGCAGCCCGACGCAGCCGGCCGGCATCAGCAGCAATGCCGAGACCAGCGCGCGGCGCGGCCAGCGCCCTCTCCGGCCCGCCGTCACGGCCGGTATCCTCCGCGCTGTTCCCCGAGCAGGAAGCGGACCGGATTGCGCTCGATCTCGCCGGTCAGGCGGGACAGCCCAGCGATGAATTGCTGCGTCTGGCCGACCAGCACATCGAGCTGCGCCAGCGTGCGCTGGCTGAAATCGCGCAGCCCCGCGCGGTTTTCGGCGATGACCTGCTGGATCTGGCGGTTTGTGGCGTCAAGGTTGCGGGCGAGATGGTCGAAATCGCCGAGCGTATGCGCCGCAGCGGCGGTCAGCCCGTGCGGCCCGGACAGACCGCGATCGGCGCTGGTCAGCAGCGCGTTCAGGTTCCCGAGCGCGTCCCGGGCGCCGGCCAACAGCCCGTCCAGCTGCCGCGCCCGCGCGGCGAGGATGCCGGTCAGGGTGCGGATGTTCTGCAGGCTGTCGCCGATCGCCTGCTGGTTGCGCCGGTCGAGCAGCGCATTCAGCTTGTCGGCGGCGTCGGTCAGGCGTTCGAGCAGTTGCGGCGTGCGCGCATAGAGGCGCTCGAGCGCCGAGCGCTCGGAGGCGATGACCGGATAGGGCTGGTTCGCCTTGGCGGTCAGCACCGGCGCCGCCTGCGTGCCGCCGTGGATCTGGATCAGGGACTGGCCGCTGAGCAGGTTGGCGACCAGCTCGGCGCGCGCATCGGTCTTGATCACGGCGTTCTTGTCGATCTCGACGGTGACCCGCACCTCCTCGACATTGGCCGGGTTGAGGCGGATGTCGGCGACGCGGCCGACGCGCACGCCGTTGTAGAGCACCGGGCTGCCTTCGCTGAGCCCGGTCACCGCCCCGCGGAAATAGATGTCGTAAAGCTTGAACCGGCCGCGCCCGAGCTCGACCCGCCCGAGCCACAGCAGCGCCATGAAGGCGAGAAAGACGACCGCCAGGACAAAGCCGCCGATGGCGACGTAATGGGCGCGCGTTTCCATTCGGTTTCCCCGGGGGCCTCCTCAGGCGCGGCCGCTGGAGCGCAGGCCCGCGGCCGGCCGCGCCGCCCGCCCGCGCGGGCCGTGGAAATAGGCCCGGATCCACGGATGCTCGTCGGCGACCAGCTCGTCCAGCGTGCCGATCCGGATCTTGCGGTCGACCAGTACCGCGATGCGGTCGCAGATCGCGACGAGGCTGTCGAGATCGTGCGTGACCAGAAAGACCGTCAGCTTGAGGCTTGACTGCAGATCGCGGATCAGGCGGTCGAACTCGGCGGCGGCGATCGGATCGAGGCCGGCCGTCGGCTCGTCGAGAAACAGGATCTCGGGATCAAGCGCCAGTGCCCGCGCCAGCCCCGCGCGCTTGCGCATGCCGCCGGACAGCTCGCCCGGATACTTGCCGCCGTCCTCTTCGGCCAGCCCGACCAGCCCGATCTTCACGGCCGCGATCTCGGCGACCAGCCGCGGCGGCAGCGCGTAATGCTCGTGGAGCGGCACCGCGACGTTCTGGGCGACGGTCAGCGCGCTGAACAATGCGCCGTCCTGGAACAGCACCCCCCAGCGCCGTTCGAGCCGGCGCAGCGCATGCGCGTCGAGCGCGGCGACGTCCTCGCCGAACACCTCGATGCGCCCCGCCTGCGGCCGGTTGAGCCCGATGATCGTGCGCAGCAACACCGATTTGCCGCTGCCCGAGCCGCCGACGACGCCGAGCACCTCGCCGGCCCGCACCTCGAGATCAAGCCCGTCATGGATCGTGTGCGCGCCGAAGCGGTTGACGAGCCCCCGCACGCGGATGACCGGCGCAGTCGCAAGCGCGCGCATGCTCAGATCTGCATGACCGAAAACAGGATCGAAAACGCCGCGTCGCTGACGATTACGAGGAAAATCGCCTCCACCACCGACAGCGTGGTCTGGCGCCCGACGCTCTCGGCGCTGCGCCCGACGCGCAGGCCCTCGTAACAGCCGACCAATGCGATGATCGCGGCAAAAAATGGGGATTTGATGACGCCGATCCAGAAGGTCCAGCCGCCGAGCGCGGCGTGCAGCTGGCGCAGGAACTGCGGAACGGTGATGCCGAGCGCCGCCCAGGTCATCAGCCAGCCGCCGAACAGGCCGGCGAAATCGGCATAAAGGGTCAGCATCGGCAGGGTCAGCAGCAGCGCGAACAGGCGCGGGATGACCAATACCTCGATCGGGTCGAGCCCGATCGCGCGCAGCGCGTCGATCTCCTCGGTGACGCGCATCGTGCCAAGCTCGGCGGTGAAGGCGCTGCCCGAGCGGCCGGCCAGGATGATCGCGGTCATCAGCACCGCCAGCTCGCGCAGCATGCCGACGCCGAGCAGATCGACCGTATAGATCTCGGCGCCGAAGCGGCGCAGCTGATCGGCGCCCTGGAAGGCGATGACGACGCCGATCAGAAACGACAACAGGCCGACGATCGGCAGCGCGTCGACCCCGGTGCGCTCGATCTGCGCCAACATCGCCCGCAACCGCAGCCGGCGCGGATCGCGCAGGAGCGCCGCGACGGTCGCGGCGACGAGCCCGACAAAGCCGAGAATGCCGTAGCCGCGCGCCAGCAGCCCGAGCGTGACCTCGCCGATGCGCGCCATGAAGCCGACCAGCGTGTGATGGGCCGGCCGCGGCGGCGGCAGCGGGCGCACCGTGCCGCTGGCCCGCACCTGCGCGAACAGCGGTGCAAAGTCCGCAGGCAGATTGGCGATCTCGACCCGGTTGCCGCGCGCCGCCAGCGCCCTTTCGGTGCGCAATACGAGCCAGGCGCCGGCGGTGTCGATGCGCTCGAGGCCGGACAGATCGATGACCACGCGCCGGTCTTGCGGCAGATCGAGCGCGGCGAGACGGCGGTCGAGCGCGGCGGCGGTCGCGACCAGCCAGCTGCCCGTCGCCCGCAGCACCAGCGCTCCCTCTTCCCCCGAGGCGATCAGGGCGGCCGCGCCGCAAGCCATGCGATTCCGATGCCGTCTGCAAAAACCCGATGCCGCGCCGCCGGCGCGGGCTTCCCAACTACGCGAAAAGCGGTTATGCCGCAATGCAATAGGCGTATCGCCGCAACCGATCGTCGAGGACGGTGCGCATGGAGCTGAAAGATTATATCCGAGCGATCCCCGATTTTCCGAAGCCCGGGATCCTGTTCTACGACATCTCGACCCTGCTCGCCCATCCGCTGGCCTGGCGCCACACCGTCGAGCGGCTGGCCGAAGCGCTGCGGCCGCACGCCCCCGATCTGCTGATCGGCATCGAATCGCGCGGCTTTCTCGTCGCCGCACCGCTCGCCTATGCGCTCGGCTGCGGCTTTGCGATGGTGCGCAAGCGCGGCAAACTGCCCGGGCAGACGGTGCGCTACACCTACGATCTCGAATATGGCAGCGATACGATCGAGATGCAGCAGGACGCCCTCACTCCCGGCCGGCGCGTCGTCGTCGTCGACGATCTGGTGGCGACCGGCGGGACGATGCAGGCGGCGATCCATCTGGCCCGCCTGCAGGGCGGCATCGTCGCCGCCGCGGCCTGCATCATCGAATTGCGCTTTCTTGGCGGGCGGGCGCGCCTCGACGTCCCGTTCACCTCGATGATCGCCTTCGATTCCTAGCGCCGCCCGGCGGGGCTAATCCGGCGCCGGGCCGAGGCCGCGCCCGGCCACCGCATAGAGCGGATCGCCGCCGCCCGGCAGCGTGCGGTGCAGGCAGCGGATGTCGGTCCAGTTGCCGGCCTCGGCGAAGTAATGAACGATCAGGCACAATTGCCCGGCATCGTCGAGCAGATGCCAGCAGGCCAGCCCGCGCCCGGCCGGGAAGCGGTTTGAGAAGGTCACGACCAGCGGCGCGCCCGGCTTCAGCACCCGGCCGACCTCGCGGATGACCTCGATCGGGCGGGTCAGGCGGGGCAGCGCCGCGCACAGCGCCGCGCCGTCGAAGGCGCCGGCCGCAAAGGGCAGCCGCGGGTCGGCGTTGAGGTCCTGCACGCGCCATTCGTCGAGGAACGGGTTTTCGGCCAAGGCGCAGGCGTCGTCGCCGATGCCGACGACGCGGGCATAGGCGATCTCCGGCGGCAGGTGGCTCATCCAGCCGCAGGCCAGATCGAGGATCGCGCCGCCGGCCGGCAGCGTGTGGCGGTAGATGTCGGTGAGGGCGGCGATTGCGGCGTCGTCGACGAGCGGCGGGATCAGTTCGGGCTCGGGCCCGCCCGGCCACGCTTCGCGCCCCCCGGGTCGCAATAGCGGATCGGATGCCATCTCAGCCGTCTCGAGCGGATCTGACAGGCCTCAGATGGGGCTTGTCCGGCGCGCGGTCCAGAGCGGCGGCGCGGTTTTCGCGCCGGCCTACAGGGAGAGCGCCTGCTCGGCGGCGGTGAGCGGCAATCCGAGATCGTGCGCGACGGCCGGATGCGTGACCCGGCCGCGGCAGATATTGAGCCCGCGGCGCAGATGCGGGTCCTCGGCCAAGGCCCGCCGCCAGCCGCGATCGGCGATCGCCAGCACGTAGGGCAGCGTCGCATTGTTCAGCGCGAAGGCCGAGGTGCGGGCGACCGCGCTCGGCATGTTGGTGACGCAGTAATGCACGACCCCCTCCTCGATATAGGTCGGGGCGTCGTGCGTGGTCGGCCGGCTGGTCTCGGCGCAGCCGCCCTGATCGATGGCGATGTCGACGATGACCGCGCCCCGCTTCATCGCCCGCACCAGCGCGCGGCTGATCAGCTTCGGCGTCGCCCCGCCCGGCACCAGCACCGCGCCGATCACCAGATCGGCGGCGACAACCTCGCGCTCGATCGCCTCGATCGTCGCGAACAGCGTGTGCAGCCGCGCGCCGAACTGCATGTCGAGCTCGTAGAGCCGCGGCAGCGACTTATCGATGACGGTGACGTAGGCCTCCATCCCCATCGCCATGCGCGCCGCATTGGTGCCGGCCACACCGCCGCCGAGGATGACGACCTTGGCCGCGGCGACGCCGGGAACCCCGCCGAGCAAGACGCCGATGCCGCCCTGCTCCTTTTCCAGGCAATGCGCGCCGACCTGGATCGCCATGCGCCCGGCGACCTCGCTCATCGGCGCCAGCAGCGGCAGGCCGCCGCGCGCGTCGGTCACCGTCTCATAGGCGATCGCGACCGCCCCCGAGCGCATAAGCCCCTCGGCCTCGGCGCGGTCGGCGGCGAGATGCAGATAGGCGAACAGGATCTGGTCCTCGCGCAAAGCCGCGATCTCGCGCGGCTGCGGCTCCTTGACCTTGACGATCAGCTCGGCGGCCGCATACAGCTCGGCGGCGTCGGCGACGACGCCGGCGCCGGCCGCGCGATAGGCGTCATCGTCGAACCCGACCCCGTCGCCGGCGCCTCCTTCGACGATGACCTCGTGGCCGTGATGGACGAGCTCGCGCACGCTCGCCGGCACCAGGCCGACGCGGTATTCGTGGCTCTTGATTTCCTTCGGGACGCCGATCCGCATGGCCTCGATATACGCTTGCCGGAGGACGGGCGGTAGATGCGGGCATGCGGGATTTTAGCGGTCTTGCGGCGGGTTCCCGGCCGCGGGTGCGACATTGCGTCGCGCCGAATCACCCCCTCCCGACCCCCGCCCTCGCTCGCTCTCGCGCGGCCGGGAAGGGCCCGGTATGCTGCCCCGGGCGCCGCGCCTCTCGCGGCGCGCGAGCGGGAGGGGGCATGGCGATGCGGATGATCGCGGCCGGCGATGTCAACCTGATGAACCTCGCCGCCGGCGACGAGCCCTTTGCGCGGGCGCGCGCGACGCTCGCCGCCGCCGACATGCTGTTCGGCAATCTCGAATGCTGCCTGTACCGGCCGCCGGGCGGCGGCGCGCCCGAGCGGGAGGGGTTCTTCGCCGATCCGGCTGCTGCCGGCACGGCGACTGGCTCGGCATGATGGCGGTGCCGGACTGGCGGGACGGGCGGCTGCGGGACGCAGCCTTCCGGTTTGTCCGCCACGACGCGGAAGGCCGCACCTATCTCTGTCCGCTCGCGGCGGAAGCGGCGGCCTTCGAGGCGCTGGCGCAGGCCAGCGCCGGGTTCGGCACCCGCCTGGCGGCGCGCGGCGAGGAAGCGGCGATCGCGCTGGCCGGCTGAGGGCGACGGCGGGCTTGACGGCAAGCCGCCGGTGTCGGATGTAACGGCGCCGCCGCGGCCACCCGGCATCACCCAATGACGGAGCAGCAATGCCCAAGATCACCTATGTCCACCCGGACGGGGCCCGCGAGGAGCTCGATGTTCCGGTCGGCACCAGCGTCATGCGCGCGGCGGTCATGAACGGCATCGACGGCATCGTCGCCGAGTGCGGCGGCGAGATGATGTGCGCGACCTGCCACGTCTACGTCGCGGAGGACCAGCTCGCGCGCACCCCGAAAATGTCCGAGGAGGAGGCCGCGATGCTCGAATTCACGGCCAGCGAGCGGCGGCCGAACAGCCGCCTGAGCTGCCAGTTGACGGTGACCCCCGAGCTCGACGGCCTCGTCGTCTACCTGCCGGAGACGCAGCTCTGATGCGCCCGCCCGTCGTCGCCATTATCGGCGCCGGCCAGGGCGGTTTTCAGACGGCGGCCTCGTTGCGCGAGGCGGGCTTTGACGGCGCCGTCGTGCTGATCGGCGAAGAGGCGGGCCTACCCTACGAGCGCCCGCCGCTGTCGAAATCCTATCTCGCCGGGACATTGCCGCCGGAGCGGCTGTGGCTGCGGCCGCAGGCCTTTTACGACAAGGAAAAGATCGCGTATCTGGCCGGCGAAACGGTGGCCGCGATCGACCGCCCGGGCCGCCGCCTGCGCCTGGCCTCGGGGCGCGAGATCGCCTGCGACCATATCGTGCTCGCCACCGGCGCGCGCTGCCGGCCGCTGCCGGTGCCGGGCGCCGAGCTCGACGGCGTGCTGATGTTGCGCACGCTGGCCGACGCCGACCGCCTGCGCGCGCGCTTTGCCGCCGCGCGCGAGCTGGTCATCATCGGCGCCGGCTTTATCGGCCTCGAAGTCGCCGCCGTCGCCGGCGCGCTCGGCCTCGGCGTCCATATCGTCGAGCTGACGCAGGCGCCGATGGGGCGCCTCGTCTCCTCCGCAATCTCGCGCTTCTACGCGCAGATGCATCGCCGCTGGGGCGCCGAGCTGCTGCTCGGCACCGGGGTGGCGCGCATCCTCGGCGCGCGCGGCCGGGCGGTCGCGGTCGAGACCGACGACGGCCGGCGCCTGCCCGCCGATCTCGTGCTGGTGTGCATCGGCGTCGTCCCGAACAGCGAGCTGGCCGCCGCCGCCGGCCTGCCGGTCGATAACGGCGTGTGCGTCGACGCCGCGCTGCAGACCGCCGATCCGGCGATCTATGCGATCGGCGATTGCGCCAATTTCCCGACCCGCTTCGCCGCCGGCCGGGTGCGGCTCGAATCGGTGCAGAACTGCGTCGATCAGGCGCGCGCGGCGGCGGCGGCCGTGGCCGGCAGGCCCGCCCCTTACGACAAGGTGCCGTGGTTCTGGAGCGATCAGCGCGATCTCAGGCTGCAGATCGCCGGCCTGACGCAGGGTCACGACCGCGCGGTCGTGCGCGGCGATCCCGACGGCGGCGCCTTCTCGGTGTTCTGCTTCCGCGACGGCCGCCTGATCGGCGTCGAATCGGTCAACCGCCCGCTCGACCACACGATCGCGCGGCGATTGCTGGCCGGCGGGCCGCCTTTGACCCCGGAGCAGGCCGCCGATCCGGAGTATGATCTGAGGGCGCACGCCGCCGGCCGGCCGGGCCGGTGAACGGGTGCCGGTTCCAGGGAGGGAGCACGCCGATGAAGGCCGCCGTTCTGCACGCCCCGAACCAGCCGCTGACGATCGAAGAGGTCAGCCTGGCCCGGCCCGGGCCGCGCGAGGTGCTGCTGCGCACCGCCTTTGCCGGGCTGTGCCACAGCGATCTGCATTTCATCGAGGGCCTCTACCCGATCCCGACCCCGGTCGTGCTCGGTCATGAATCCTCGGCGATCGTCGAGGCGGTCGGCGACGGGGTCGGCTACGTCAAGCCGGGCGACCACGTCATCACCTGCCTGTCGGTGTTCTGCGGCACCTGCCCGCAATGCCTGACCGGTCACCCCAATCTGTGCGAGAACACCGAGGTCAAGATGCCGCCGGGGGTGGCGCGCCGCCTGACCTGGCGGGGCGGCCAGCACATGAACCAGGCCTTCAACCTGTCCTCGTTCGCCGAGCAGATGCTGGTGCACGAGAACGCGGTCGTGAAGATCGATCCCGACATCCCGCTCGATCGCGCCGCGCTGGTCGGCTGCGGCGTGATGACCGGGGTCGGCGCCGTGTTCAACGCCGCCCGCGTCGAGCCGGGCGCCAGCGTCGCGGTGATCGGCTGCGGCGGGGTCGGGCTGGCGGCGGTCAACGGCGCCGCGCTGGCCGGCGCCGAGCGCATCATCGCGATCGACGTCGTTCCCGCCAAGCTCGAGCTCGCCCGCACGCTCGGCGCCACCGACACCATCAACGCCGGCAACGCCGACCCGGTGCAGATGGTCAAGGAGATGACCGGCGGCGGCGTCCATTATTCCTTCGAGGCGCTCGGCACCAAGCGGACCGCCGAGCAGGCGTTCGAGATGCTGCGCCCGGGCGGCACCGCGACGATCATCGGCATGGTGCCGTTCGGCCTGAAGATTGAATTGCACGGCTTCGACTTCCTGCGCGACCGCAAGATCCAGGGCACCTCGATGGGCGGCAACCGCTTTCGCGTCGACATGCCGCGCCTGTTGTCGCTGTGGCGGCAGGGCCGGCTGAAGCTCGACCATCTGATCTCCGGCCGCCTCAGGCTCGAACAGATCAACGACGGCTTCGCCGCGCTCAAATCGGCCGCGCCGGTGCGCCAGTTGATCGACTTCAACGCCTGACGGAGAGCCTCGCCATGGCGGAGCAGAGCCCGTCGGTCGCGCTGACGATCGCCGGGGCGGTTGCGAAAATTACGCTGAACCGCCCGGACAAGCTGAACGCGCTGACCGTCGAGATGCGCGAGCGGCTCGGCCAATATTTCCAGCAAGTGCGCTATGACGCGGCGGTGCGCGCGGTGATCGTGACCGGGACCGGGCGCGGCTTTTGCGCCGGCGCCGATATCGGCGGCATGGGCGAGGAGCGCGATCTGGCGGCCGGGCGGCAGCGCTTCCAGCAGGGCGGGCAGGCCTTCATCCGCACCCTGCACGCGATCGAGAAACCGGTCATCGCCGCGGTGCGCGGGCCCGCGGTCGGCATCGGCTGGAGCATCGCGCTCGCCTGCGATCTCGTCATCGCCTCGAAGACGGCGCGCTTCTCGCAGATCTTCCGCAATATCGGCCTGGCCCCCGACGGCGGTGCGATCTGGTTCCTGGCCCGCCGCATCGGCATGCCGAGATTGAAGGAGCTGGTCTTCTCCGGGCGCTTTGTCGAGGCCGAGGAGGCGCTGGCCTTGGGCCTTGTCAGCGAGGTCGTCGACGACGAGCGGCTCGAGGCGCGGGCCGAGGCGTTGGCCGCCGAGCTCGCCGAGGGGCCCACCTTTGCGCTGGGCCTGGCGAAGATGCTGTGCAACGCCGCCGTGGGACCGAGCCTTGAGGACTATCTGACGCTCGAAAGCCTGGTGCAGCCGCAACTGCATCACACCGCCGACAATGCCGAGGGCCGCGCCGCCTTTCGCGAAAAGCGCAAGCCCCGCTTCATCGGCCGCTGAGCCTGTTCCCTGCTCCGGCGGGAAATCCCGATGAGGCGGTCAGAAAGACACACTAAGATTGCTGGGCGTGCCCTGTCGGCGTGCCGCAAACTGGGATCGGGAGCGGTTCAGCGCAAGATCTATCGAGGGAGGGACAACGGCCCCGCGGCGACCGGTCGCTCGTCGCCATAACGGCGAGACGCACGCGCTGTCGGGGTTCGCGGCCGAAGGAAAATATCGTCCGGCCGGCGAACGGGGGAAGGGTGAACGAGATGATCGACATCGCTATGGGGCGGCGCCGCGCCCGATGGCGACGGGCGGTTGTGCCGCAGGCCGATGCGGCGCAGCGCCGCGGCGATTGGGCGGCGGCGGCGCGGCTTTACGAAATCGCCCTCGCCCGCAATCCCGGGCGGGCCGAGGTATGGATCCAGCTCGGCCATTGCCACAAGCAACTGCGCAACTTTACCAAGGCCTATGAGTGCTATGTCCGGGCCAACGCGACCGAGACAACCGCCGACGGTTATTTGCAGCTCGGGCATTTATTGAAAATTACTGGCAATTGCTGCGGAGGCCGGCGCGCCTATGAGATCGCCGCCGATCTCGGCGACGCGAGGGCGCTGCAGGCCGTGCAAGACCTCAAGACGATGGCGCAATCCTCGCTCTATGCGCTGTTATCGGAGGCACAGCCCGCCGACGGTCAGCTTCCCGTGCCTGTCGGGGCCTCCCGGCAAACGACAATGTTGCTCGCCTGGTGCGAGCACGACCTTGCGAATGTCGAGCGGCTGCAGGTGGCGGCGCGGATGCTGCTCGGTGTCGGCCTGCCGGACTTTGCACGGGCATATTTCGAGCTGTCTTTCATTTGCGAAGGCTTCGCGCCCGAAGCGCACGCCCGGCAGCTGGCGATCGCCTTGCAGACCGGATTGTGGCGTGAAGCGGGACCGCTCGCGCCGCAGCCGGTACCCTTGCCCGGCACGGCGGACGAGGTTTTGCGGCGGCTGCTGCGGCAGCTCGGCGAAGAGCCGGCGACCGCAGCGGCGGACAGCCGTGAAACCGAGGCCTTTCTGCAGCAGGAGAGCGCGTTGTTCGCCGAGCCGAGCCGCCCGGGAGTAACTTCCGCGCTGGCGAGGGGGGGGGGACACTGCCAGTATTCGCCCGGTCCGATCTCGCAACCTCTCTCCCGGGCGGCGATCCGATCGCCCTGGCAGCGGAGATCTATCGGATGCTCGCCGCGCCCGAGACGGACCCGTCGCGCTGGGCAAGGCTGCGGAAGCTGGCAAAGGATCTCCTTGCCGCCCCGGTGGTCGTCAGTTTCGGCGATGCGCTCGAAGTTCACGCCGCGCGGGTCCTATGCAATGGGCTGCAGCATTTCCTGCGCGAAAACCGGCAACTGATCGCTGGGCCGTTCGCCTTTGGCCGGGCTCTCGGCGTGCTGTGGCGGCTCGGCAGTACGGTCACGCCGCCAGCTGCAGGCGGGGATCTGCGCCGGAGCCTCTTGCGCCTGATTCGAGAGAGCGCGGGCGGCGAGAGCCCTGCGGAGCTCGAACGATTGATCGTCCTCCTCGGATATTGGCTGCCGATCGAAGATCTCGAAGAATGCATTGAAGCGAGCTGCAATGCCGGGTTCGTTCGTGCGGCCGGGCTGTTGCTCGACAGGATGGCCGCGCAGCCGGATCGGTGCACGGCCGGGTTCCTGCTCTGGGCAGCTGAGCTGTTAAAACGGAACGGCGCATGGATGCCGGCGCTCCGACTTGTCCGCAAGGCTGCCGCGCTCGACCCTGGCCAGAGCACCTTCAACGAATTGGCGATCCTGGAAAAGACTTGTGGCAATTTCGACCGCGCCATCGCTATTCTCGAACGGCGCCTTGCCGAGGATCCGGAAGACGCGTTCCTGCTGAACGAGCTCCTTTCGATCCTTCCGGAAGTCGAGGATATCCCCAGTATTCTTGCCCGCCTCGCCGACCGATCAAAGGTTAGGGAAATTGCTGCGAGCCGATTGCTTTATCGGTTGCATCTCGAACCGGCCTCGCCCGACAATGGCGCAGCCTGCTTTGCCGCGGCCACGGAGCTGCAGCAGCTGGCCCCCGAATGCGCTCCGCAAGTCGCAGCAGTGCTCGATCGGCAAGACGCCGGCGATCGGATCGAGATCCTGCAGCTTGGGCGCGAGCGCCGCGATACGCCGACCGGGATCCTTCCGGTCCTATGCGGCATCGAGGCTGTACGGGTGCGGGCATTCTCGTCGGTACCGCTCGTCGCGCTGCGCATCCGTCTGGACGGCAGGACGATTGGGCGGGTCGCCGCCAAGCCGCCGCTGCAATCGCAGCAGGTAAACGGCCCCTGTTGCTATCTGTTCAACGTATGGATCAACGTTTCACCGTTCCGGCCGGGCCTCCATGTATTGCAGCTCTATTTCGAGGAGAAGTCACCGGGTTACCGCTCGCAGGAGCATGCCGTTCTGATCGATAGGGAAGACGGGTTGGAGGCGGCGCCACAAGACGGCGATTGCGGCACTCTCATTCCCAGAGATTTGAGCGGAGAGGCCGTTTATCGTCATGTCAATGACCAACCGAGTCTGATTGCTTCCGCGCGCCGCGAGGGTCTTGGCTCGATCCGGCGGATCCTGGTCATTCGCGCCGATCAGCTCGGAGACTTCGTGGTCTCAATCCCGGCCATCAATCGCCTACGTGAGCTCTTCCCGGAGGCGGTTCTGGTCGGCTTGATAGGGCGCTCCGGGGCTGAGCTGGCGCGCCAGATCGGCTGCTTTGCCGAGATCATCCCGATCGATTTTCCGTTCGATATCGCGCTGCGGCGCCGAACGCTGCCGCTTGGCGACCAGATCGCATTACAGGCGCGTTTGCGCGAATTCTCCTTCGACCTTGCGGTCGATCTCTGCGAATCTGGCGATTCGCGCCCGCTGCTGCGCCTGTCGGGCGCGCGGTTTACGGCCGGATTCAACCCGCACCGATTCCCCTGGCTGTCGCTCGGGCTCGACATTCATAATTGGGACAAGACCAATAACGGCGGGCGCGCGCCGCACGCGACAACCATCCTCAGCCTTGTGGAGACTATCGGCACGCTCGTCAATCACCGGCCGGTGACTATACCGCCGACCCATACGGACACTGACGCACTTGCCGAAGTCGGGGTCGAGAAGGGGCGTTACATCGTCCTGCATACCGGCGCACGACACGCGCCGCAGCGTTGGCCGCTGCCGCATTACATGGAACTGGCGCGGCTTGTACTGGCTTACACCGGATTAAAGGTTGTTCTTTTCGTCGATGATGCAGCCGATGCCGAGGTCGTCAGCCGCGCCAGCCTGTCTCCGGGCCGGGTTTCCACGGTTGTCGGCCAGCTTGAATTCCGCAAGTTCGACGCGCTGATATCGCATTGTGCTGTATTCGTCGGCAACGATTCCGGACCGAAGCATCTTGCCGCCCTGCGCGGCGTCAAGGTTGTCAGCATTCACGCGGGCCGGGTACCCTGGGGAGAGTGGGGCCAGGAAGGGAATGGCCTGATCGTGACCCGCCGCGTCCCGTGCTGGGGGTGCCTGGCGGAGACGATCGAAGAGTGCGGACAAGATCTCGTCTGCCTCACCTGCATCAAACCCGAAGAGGTACTGGTGGCCATACGATGTGTTCTGGGCGATTGAGCTTCCGCTCCGCCGCCTCTGGCCGTAGCTGTTCTGGCCGATATCCGTGGAAGCCGGCCTCATGCGTGGGAGAACAGAGGGTGACCCCGATCTACATAGGCAACAACCGGGCGTTTTGCCGCCTGCAATCCGGCGAATACGTCTGCGTCGATACCGATTCGATCGATTCGATCGACTACCTGCTCGATTTCGGGCTCGAAGGCGACGTCATACCGGTGTTCCAGCGCTTCCTGACGCCGTCCTCGGTCGTCCTCGACATCGGCGCCAATGTCGGGCTCTACACGGTCACCTCCGGCAGCCTCGTCGGGCGCCGCGGCCGCCTCTACGCCTTCGAAGCCAATCCCCACACGTTCCAGTTGCTGCGCCGCTCGGCCTATGCGAACAAACTGTTCCACAACCCGAACATAACCCTGGTCAACGCGCTGGTCGGCGACTGCGCCGGGCGCGGCCGGCTGTATTACCACCCCCACGAGCTCGGCGGCGCGACGATGCGGGACGTCACCCAGCTCGGCATGGACTGGCGGTCGGTCGAGGTCGAGATGATCACGATCGACGGGTTCCTTCCGGACGAGCTTGCCGTCGATCTCGCCAAGATCGACGTCGAGGGCTACGAGCCGTTCGTATTGAAGGGGATGGAGCAAACCATCGCCCGCTCGCCGAACATAAGGATCATCGTTGAACTCTTTGACGCCTTGGTCGATCCCGTCTTTGGTACGAGCAATTTCATCGACTATATCCATGACCTCGGATTTCATATCTGTAGAATAGAGGCCGGGGGGCGCCTCAACATCATCGAAACGGTGCGGCAGCTCGCCGCCGAAAACTACCTTCTGCTGACGCGCACGCCGGAAGCGGATAGGGCGCGAGATTATCGGGTGATCCCGATCACCGGCTTCACGCTGCAGCAGGGCCTTGCGGTCAGGGACGGCGAGCTGGTCTGGCGGGAAGAGCGCCAGCCCCTGCCCGCCGGGGCGAGCCTGATCTGGGGCCCCTATCTGTCGCTGCCTCCGGCCCGCTATACGTTCACGTTCATCGGCAGCCTGGAGGGCAGGCTCGGCGTTCGTTTGACGAGCGGGTCCGGCAAGACCCTGCTGAAGGAAGCAATCCTCGACACTCTCGACACGCCGCTGACGCTGCATCTGCCGGAATTGGCCGAAGAGTTCGAGATCGTCGCGTTCCATACCGAGGGCCTGCGGGCCCTCCGCCTGTCCGAGGTCCGCATGATCGCCTCCCCGTAAGGGGCCGGCCGTGGCGAGCGCTCTCGGGCGCGCGGGCCGGCGGGACCGCCGGGGGTTCGCCGGCGGGCGGCTGTGGCTGCTGTGCAGCCTGCCGCTCCTGCTGGCCCTGGCGGTGCCGCCGCCGGCCCGGGCGCAGCTCTACGACATCCGGCAATACGGCGCCCGCTGCGACGGCCGCACCGACGACACCGCGGCGATCCGGACGGCGATCGCCGCCGCGCAGCGGGCCGGCGGCGGCACCGTCCACGTCCCGGTCGCGACCTGCCTGGTCAAGGGCACGCTGCGCATCACCGCCGACAATATCTGGCTGGAGGGCGAAGGCCGCGGCTCGCGCCTGCTGTTTGCCAACGGCGCCGCCGACGGCATCGTTGTCGGCGGGCAGCGGCGGCAGATCTATGGCGACGAGATCCTGCACCTTGATCTTGACGCTTCGGGCAAGACTGGCGGCGTCACGGTCAGCCTCGACAATACCGCGCAGAGCCGGCTTGCCGACCTCGTCATCGATCACGCCTGGGCGGGTTTTGCCGCGCGGCAAACCAACGATGTCGAGCTCGACCGCGTGATCATCGTCGCCTCGCAAAAGGGCGCGCCGTTCGGCCTCAAATGGTCCTCGCCGGCCGACAACGCGCGGCGCAGCGACGTGCTGGTGCTGCGCAACGTGACCGTGCAGATGAATTACAGCGGCGGCGACTGCCTGGTCTGGGACGGCATGGCGCAGACCTTGCGCGGCTTTTCGGTGGCATTGCTCGGCTGCGCCTACGGGTTGCACATCGAGAACAGCGCCCGCTCGCGCTCCTACTTCCCCGCCTTCGGCATGTTCACCGACCTCGAAACCGACGGCATCACCCGCCAGGCGGTGCGCATCGAGGGCGGCGGCGCGTTCTATTTCACTGGCTGCGAATTGTCGAACGACAACCCGCAGGGCGGCGATGTGATGGCGGTCCTGCCGGACAGCCGCGGCTCGATCACGCGCGGCCTCTTCATCACCGGCTCGAGCCTGCACGACGCGCAGGCCAGCGCCGCCGTCATCGACGCCCGCGACGTGCACGTCACCGGTTCGGCCTTTTTCGACGTCAGCAAGGCCGGCGACGGCCGCGCGCCGGCGCTCGTCATCGGCGGCCACTCCGAGCGCGTCGCGATTGTCGGTTCGGCGCTCGGCTACCAGTTCGGCCAGGGATTCCGGCCGAGCTACGGGGTGCGCATCATGCCCGGCGCCGATCACGTGCTGCTGGCCGACGACGATTTCTCGGGCGCGCTGAAAGGGGCGGTGCAGAATTTGAGCGCCGGCCGGGTCGTGATCCGCGGCGGTTTCGGCCGCGGCGCCGCCCCGCCGGCGCCGCCCTGACCGCCGCCCCGGCCGAAATCGCGGGCGGCGGCGCGCTCAAGCCTGCGGGTGACGCGCGTGCGCCGACCGGCACTGCGGCGAGGCTCTCTCCGGCCTTGGATTCCAGCGTACAGTTCCGTGACAGGAGCGCTCGGCAATGGCGTCCCTGCCACGATTATCCTATTCTGCCGACACCGGCGCCGGTCGGACCGGGACCGCTCCAAGCGCCATGATCGACGAACGTGCTGACACCAGGACCGCAGTCACCGTGTAGCCGACGCCGGTAAAGGCAATCGTCATTATGGTCGGGATCCAGGCCGCCGGCACTACGAACATATAGAAAAGGAAGCCCAGCACGGTCCAGGCGATCGCAACGAGATTGAAGCCGCTCCAGTAGCGATAGCGGCCCTGCGGAGTGAACAGGGCGGAGGCGTCGAGCCAGCTCCGTTTCAGGAACAGATAGTCGAACACCAGAACACCGGCGATCGGCGAGAAGACATTGCCGAGCAAGGTCGCATAGGTAAGATAGCTGTTCAGCACATCGGGGACCGCGGACAGCGCGATCCCGACCACGCTTGCGATCAATGTCGTCCAGAACCGTCCGAGCCGATCGAACATGTTCGAGATCGACAACCCGCCAGTATAGAGGTTGAGGACGTTGATCGTCCAGTTGTCGAGCACGATGAAGATAAGGATGGCCAACAATGTAACCCAGCCGGTACTGATGCCGGCGGCAAGTACGAACGGATTGGCGATCCTGCCCAGGGTTGCGGCGGCACCGTAGGCGCCGAGCGCGCCGGAGATCAATGTGCCGATCGCGGCGGCCGACAGCGTCCCCACCCACATGTCGACCCGGGTGCGCGAGTAACGGCAGAAATCGGCAGCATCGGTGATCATTGTCAGCCAGCCTGCGGCCGCGGCGTTAAGCCAGGCGACGAAGATCGCCCAATTCCAGCCGCCGTTGCCGCGGAATGCCCATACCGCTTGTGGGGCGAAATTGGGGTCAGCGCGATTGGCGAGCAAGATAAACAGATACGCGAACAGCGCAATCTTCAACGGCAGAGCGAAGCGCGATAGCTTTTTCAGCGACTCGTAACCGATCACCGCAACCAGGGCCTGCAGGATTCCGAACCCGACGCTGACCGGGATCAGCGACCACGACATACCCGTCAGCTTATCCAGTACCGCGACGATCGCGGTCGCGCCGATGACCGTCTGGAAAGCGAACCAGTAGCAGGAAGCAATCGAGCGCAAAAAGGACGGGATCAGCTTGGCGCCGCGCAGCCCGTAGATCGCGCGCGTCGCAACCTGGCCGGGCACCCCGTAATCGACCCCTACCGTGGCCATGATCACATAAAATATGGCCGCGACGAGGATGCCGCCGCACTCGGCGGCGATCGAGGCCTGAAATGACAATCCGGCCGCTACGCCGAGCCCACCGCGCAGGATCGTCGCCGGATTGACCAGGAAATTGAGGATAATGCTGAACAGGTCGTACCACTTGACCGTTCTGCGCGTCTGCGGAATAGCCTCGATGCCGAATTGCTCGACGCCCTTGGGTTGGCGATACCGCTTCTGCAGATGTTGATCGATCGTGGTATCGACAGAGTCGTCGGCCATGGCTCTCTCCTCTCCGGGACAAAACCGGCAATGAGTTCGTCCTTGCGAGGACAGGCAAGCGGCGTGCCAATCAGGACGTCAGAGCCCTGCCCAGGCGCCGGCTCAGGCTGGTCGTCCTGATGCCGCCGTATCGAGCGGGATCCCGGCATGTTGCAGCAAAAACGAGCAGATCGGCCGCTGCCCGGGTGACAGGACTCGCGCCGCTGTCGTCGCGGCCCAGCCCACCTCGCCGCCCGCACTTTCGGCACGTGCAAACTGCGTAGAGGCATGCAAAGCGAGCGTCAAAGCCGGGAAGGACATCCTCCCGGCGGCGCCGTGCCGAGTTCACGCCGGGCAACGCCGCCGCGACCTCCCCTCAAAGCAAGCTTGCCAGACCTTCGCATCCACGCTGTAGCGGCGCACCCAATCCCGCAGGATCTGCCAATCCACCCTGCCGATGCATCGACAATCGCCGACAACTGGGCGTCTATCCGATCGTCCCGCCTGCGCCGCGCCTGCCGGCGCAGCTCTTCGGGACCGTCTCGTCACGGATCACCGGAGACGGCACGGCTTTTCCCCGTACTCCATGGTCTACCGACCCCGAATCTCTCTTCCGGAACCCGTTTCACGGGTCGGCATCAACTCGGATAAGTACAGCTGTTCACTTTGCACCAGCTTTTCTGTCGCCGGTCCATTCCAATAGCAGCTCGAGGCTTTCAATGACGATGGCCCGCCGCCCGACCGAAATGATCCCTTTTCTCCGAAAACGGTCTAGCGTGACCGTCACCCACTGGCGAGTAGCGCCGATGATAGTCGCAAGCTGATTGTGCGTGACCCTGTGCTCTATGACGAGGCGATTGCCATCGCTGCGGCCGTAGGCCTTGCCAAGAATGATGAGGAGCTGTGCTAGGCGTTCTGTTGCCGAGCGAGTTCCGAGCATATGGACCAGGGCCGAATAGCATTTGCTCTTCGCGACCAGGCCCTCGACCAGAGCGATCGCGAATTGCGGTGTCCGCAGGGTCAGGGTGCGCAACGCGTCGCCGCTTAAATGGAGAAGCCGCACGTTCTCGACGGCCTCACCCGACCAGATGTGCTCGCCGCCTCCAAATATCTCGGGGCCGCCGACGAAATGCCCCCTTGTCCAGTAGGCGAGCGTGATCTCGCGGCCGGACGGGGAGGTGTAATAGGAGCGCACGACGCCCTCTTCGATCAGATAAATCCCCGCGTGCGGCGCACCTTGACGGAAGACGGTCTTGCCGCGCGGAACGGCGAGGGGGCGAGCGAGCCGGCGCACCGACCGCTGCTGCTCGGCCGAGAGCCGATCGAAAAAGTTCGCACCCTCGTCGAGGTGATCGACGACCTCGCTGAGATAGACCGCCCTCGACGGGTTTGCGCGCGCGCTCATCGCAGGGACGGGCCCGTACCGCGATGGGGCTGGCTCGCGAGATAGCGCGAGACCGCGGTAATCTGTGCGCGCGACATGCGCCGAGCGATGATTTGCATCATGCGCCGCGGGTCATTGGCGCGCCTACCGGATCGGAAGTCTTCGAGTTCTTTTTCAAGGTAGGCGGCCGGTTGCGCGTCGAGCCGGCCGGCAATGAAGCGGGGCGTCGGATCAGGTCCATGGCAGCCCTCACAGGCGGGGACCTTCCTAATCCGATCGCCGGTTGCAAGGAGGGCACGCCCTTCCCGCACAATCGTGCGCGGCAGCTTGTCCGGCGATGGCGGCGGCGGCGGCAAGCTGGCGAAATAGCGGACAATTGCCGCAAGCGTCTTGCCACGCGCCCGGCGCGCGGCATGGCCCATCTGTCCGTGATCATTGCGGCGCAGCCCGGTGCGGAAATCTTCCATTTCTTTTTCCAGGTAAAAGGGGTCCTGCGCGGCGAGGTTTGGGAAATGGCCGTTCGGCGCAACGCCAGCGAGACCATGGCATTCCCCGCAGCCCTCCCACGGCTTCATGCCCGCGGTTACCACCATGTCGCCGCCGGCCGCGGAATAGGCGATCAGGAGCAGGGCAAGGCTCGTCGCGGCGGCCGCAGTCAAGGGCATTATCGCGCCCGGCTCTCGGCTGCCGGTCCGCTCCCGGCGAACAGCCGGGCCAGATAGTGCGCGGTTTCCGCCGCCGGCATCGGCGGCGTGAGCCGCGCGCGCACCCGCGCCTTGGGGTCGATAATGCTGATCTCGGAGCTGTGCGCGACATCGTAATCGCCTTTTTGATCCGGGCTTTCAAGGACGACGAAGCCGCCGAGCCCGGCCGCAAGCGCGTCGACCGCCTTTTGCGGCCCGGTTATGCCGAGGATGCCGGCGCCGTAATGCGCGAGGTATTCCGCCAACAACGGCTTATCGCGCTTCGGATCGACGGCGAGAAAAATGATTGCCGGCACCGGAGCGCCCGGGATCTTCTTCATCCGCCCGACGATGTCGACGAGATTGGCGAGCGTCATCGGACAGAGGTCTGGGCAATGCGTGAAGCCCATATAGAGAAGGCTCCAATGACCCCTAAGCATCGCCCGCGAGCGAGGCCGGCCATGGGCGTCCGCGAGCGCGAACGGCGGCACCGCCAACGGCGGCGTGAGGATCGTGACGCGCAGGTTCTGCGCTGCCGCCGAAGGCGCCGCGAGCGCGAGAAAGGCGCCGAGAAGAAGGCCTCGCCCTCTCACCGATCCCTCTCCTCAAAGGCCTTCAAGCTCTCCGCCCGGATCTTGTCGAGGCAACGGCGCTTTAACCGTATGAACTCCCCCTCGGTCGCGATTTCGGGCGAACGCGGGCGGGCAAGCGGCACCGGCATGTCGGCGACGATCCGTCCCGGCCCGGCGCTCATGATGACGACGCGGTCGGCAAGAAAGACGGCTTCATCGACGTCATGCGTGACGAACAGCACCGTGGTGCCGAATTCGCCCCAGATGCGCAGCAGGCTTTCCTGCATCATCAATCGTGTCTGCGCGTCGAGCGCGCCAAAGGGTTCGTCCATCAGGAGGACGGAGGGATAATTGGCGAGCGCACGGGCGATACCGACGCGCTGCTGCATTCCGCCCGACAGCTCCCCCGGATAGCGCTCGGCAAAGCGCGACAACCCAACCATTTCGAGAAAGGTGCGGGCGATCGATTCCGCCTCGGCCCGACCTTTGCCGGCGCGCAGCGGGCCGAAGGCGACATTGTCGTGGATCGTCTTCCATGGGAAGAGCGAATATTGCTGGAAGACCATGCCCCGGTCGGGACCCGGCCGGGTGACCGGGACGCCGTCAACCGTCACCCTGCCCGAAGTCGGTCGGATATAGCCGGCAACGCAGTTCAGAAGGGTCGATTTGCCACAACCTGAAGGGCCGAGCAGAGCGACGAACTCGCCTGGGGCGACTTCAAGCGAGTTGTTCTCGACTGCGACGTGACGGCTGCCGCCGCGCCCGAAGGCAACCGTGACCTGGTCAATGACGACGTGCCCCGATACCGCGCGCACCGGCGGCTTCGGGCGTTTCTCTGCGGGGAGGACAACGCGCGCCGACATCGACCCGCTCTCCTATGGTCGCCCTGGCACCTGCAGGGCTCGGGGCGGGCGAGAGGGGGGCAGACCCCTCGCCGCGGCGGCGCGCCGGCGCGCGAGGAAGACCGTGGTTCCGCCGACAAGAACAAATCCTGCGGCCGACAACAGCTCGCCATAGGGCAATAGCGCGTAAGCCGTCGGCGTACCGAGACCGAGCAGCGTCAGGCCGACGACCCAGCTCGGACTGGCGCAACAGGCCACCCACGTCATTGTCACATTGGCTATTCCAGCGGAGAGTGCGCCGAGCCCGGTTGCGGCGGCACCGAGCGCTCCGTCGAAGCACCGGCAAACTCCGCGCATGCCGTGCAGGAGCAGTGCCGAGGTTGCACTGAGCGCGCCAAGCAGGAGCACCAGCACGAGCCGCGCCGGCAGGATTTCAAGACTCCATTCGGCGATGCCATGGCCATAGGCGTGCGTCATATACCCGGTCTCAACAAGCCACTCGTTGCCGATGATGGGCAGCATGTCGCGGACGTCTGGGGTCGAGCGAATGATGCGCAGAACATTGGCGGGGTAATTATAGAAGGTGATGTAGTTTGGCCAATGACCGATCGCGATGACGACATCGGTGAGCTGCAGCGCGTAATATAGAAACGCAAATCCTAGGACCATTGACAGCCAAACCCATCGATGTTGGGCGATGGTCTGCCGGATTGCCGACGATACCGTCATCCGCGCGCCCTCCGCTGCCAAGCGAGGAGCGGGCGGGTGGCGAGCTTGACCATATAGGTCGACAAAGTGCCCAACAGCCCGATCATTAACATGCCCACCACAATGTCCGGGTAGTTGACCAGCGAATAGGCGTTCCAGGTGAAATACCCGATGCCGTATTGGCCGCTTATAATCTCGCCAGCCAGTAGCGAGAACCATGAGACACCCATGCCGATAGCAAGCCCGGCAGCGATACTGGGAAATGCCGCTGGGATAATGACGTGCCAGAAGATGGCGATACGGCCGGCGCCCAATGATTGAGCAGCTCGCACCAGGATCTCGGGCGTCTGTTCGACTCCGTGCACGGTATTGAGGACAATCGGAAAAAGTGCACCTAAAAAGGTGATATAGACGATCGAAGATTCTTGTGTGGGCCACATGAGAATGGCAAGCGGGATCCACGCCACGGCCGGGATAGGGCGCAGTAATTCAATATAGGGAATGAGGAGATGGCGCGCGACCCGCCAGCGCCCCATGAGAAGACCGAGGGCAATGCCGAGCCCTGCGGCAAGGCCATAGGCGATGGCGATGCGCCTGAGGCTGACCGCGATGTGCAGATAGAATTTGCCGTGGTGCAGCTGCTGCCACAGCGCGAGCACCACCGCTTCCGGCGAGGGGATATTGTCGAAGTGGACAACCCAATCGAGCCGCAGGCGGACGGCCCAATACCAAAATGCAACCCCCGCCGATATCGAGAGCCCGCGCAACAGCAAGCTGCGCAAGAAGGCGAGAAGCTGTGCTCGGCGCTCCTCGCTGCGCGGTGCAGTGCGCGTTGCCGGTTGCGAATGGCTTTTGTAACCGATCGTCGCGTCGATGACGCCGATATCCCCACTCGCGCCGGTCATGAGGTCGCGCTCCTGACTGCGGCGGCAAAAGGCAACACCGTGCCCTTGACTTTCGCCGCGTATTTCTTTGCATCATCGCGCAGCAGGAACGCGGCATAATCGCCTTTCGGGTCGCGCACGTAAAAAGCCATGTTGCCGAAAAGCTTGAGCCCGCTCTTTTGGTCGTAGACATAAGTGGCGTTGAGCTTTGCATGGGCAGCCTCGAGCCGGGCGACGGCAGCGAGGAATTCCTTCACCGACGGATAAGTTGTGATCCCTTTTTTCGCCTGCCAGATCTCATCCGGTAGCCCGCGGTTGACGATCGCCGGATCGACGATCTTTTTGAGCTGCGCCTGGTAATCAAGCCCCATCTCCGCATAGGCTCTCTTGATGAAGCTATCGTCGATCCATTTGTTGAAATCCAAAGGGGGCGACAGATTTGCCTTGACCAGCACCTGATGGTCGTATTCGAGCGTTTTCACCCATTGCGGCTTGATCGTCGGGTCGAGCGTCAGCAAGCCGCCTTTCGAAAAATAGAGGTAAAGCACCTCCTTCTCGACGCCAGTCCATTTTGCCATCTCGCGCGAGGCCTTCAACGGGTCGGCATTGACCCAATTGCCGGCATCGATGATCGCTTCGATAAACGCGACGACGATCTGCGGATATTTCTCGGCAAAATCCTTGCGCACGACGAGCCCGTGCAAATAGGGGACGTCGGTCTCGCTGCCGTCATAAATCTCGCGCGCGTACCCGCGATATACCATAAGCTGAGGCCACGGGCAGAAATCGGCGTGGGCGTCGACCTTGCCAGCCTGAATATTGGCAGCGCCGACCGCCGGGCTCTGGTTTTCAAGCTCAACCGAATCAAGGCTCATATGGAGGTCGGCCAGCGCCTTGACGAGCATGCCCCAGGAAGCGCTGCCCACCGGCGTCGAGACGGTACGGCCCCGTAACTGTGATAAACTGTAGATATGCGATTTAATCGGGACGACGATGCCGTTGCCCGAGCCTTTGAGGTTGTAACCAGTGCCCGAGACATAGAGGGTGCGTAGGCTGTGCGTTGCCTGGAACTGAGCGCCATTGACGATTAGCGGATAATCGCCCATGACCCCGAAATTGAGCTTTCCGGCCAACATCTCGTTGGTAATCGGGCCGCCCGAGCTGTAATCGTTCCAGGTGATATGGTATTTGACGCCAGCGTATTTGCCGGTATGCGGTAGGTGCTTTTCGAGCAGATGTCGCTCCTTGACGATGATCCCGGCGGTGTAGGTGTCGGTACACAAGCTTTGATGGCCGATTGCGATGTCGATCGTCTTCGCCAAAACCGGAAGTGCCGACAATCCCCAGAGCGCCGTTGCCAAAACCCATGTCGCTGCCCGCATCCGATCCTCTCCGTTCGCTTGTCGGCTTGTCCTGATGGCCGCTCCTTCCAGGGATAGCCGTCCTTTAGAAGAGCAAAGCTCGTGCCAAGCCTCCGGCATTTGAGAGAGTCTTGCCCAAGCGGTTTATCATGTTAGCGAATTCCGGCGTCCCTTTGCACAAGCGCGCCGGGAGGGCGGGCAGGCCGCTGCCGTTTCGCTGCGCCGCCCCTGTTGGCGGGTGCTTAAAAGTGCGCCAGCCCGATCCTTTGTCCTTAATACAAGTTTTACCAGCGCGCCGCGCGAACGCGGAACCGGAAACCGTCGGCGCGACCGTAGAGGTATTCGAAATCAACAGGCCGCCCATCGAGGTCGAAGGTGAGGCGGCGAATGCGCACAAGCGGCTTGCCTGCCTCGACGCCGAGATGGAGGCCAATCGAAGGTTCAGCAGCGATGATTTCGAGCGTCAGATCGGCATAGCCGAGCTCGATGCCAAGCGCCCCTTCCAGGAGCGCGAAGACGTCGCTGTGTGCGAGGTCGAGCCGCGCCAGCGCATCGCCGATTCCGGCGGGGAAATAGCTCTCGTCGTAGGAAAGCGCGCGCTCGCCGGCAAGCCGCACCCGGTCAATCCTGACGACGCGGTCTCCACGTTCGAGACGCAGTGCCTGCGCGGTCTCGGTCGAGGCCGGAAGCTGCGAGATCGCGAGCACGAGCGAACGTGCTTCGAGACCTAGGGCGGCGACGATCTCGCCGAACCCTTGCAGCCGTCCGAGATCGTACAGAGCCTGAACTGGCCTCACAAAATAACCCTTGCCCTGGCGGCTTTCGACAAGGCCGGCGCGGCGCAGGTTCTCAAGTGCCAAGCGGATCGTTACGCGGCTCGCCGCGAATTCCTTTTGCAGCATCCTTTCCGAAGGGAGTCGCGCGCCCTGCACGTAGAGCCCGCCGAGAATGCGCTCGCGCAGAGTTCTGCCGATAACGCTGTATTTTGGCGGGCGTTGCCCGGCCGAACGCCGCGAATTCAGCAAGTCGCTCGATGCTCCAGGCCAATACAATCTTGCGCTTGCGCGATGCGCCGCACGCAGCGAAAACCAATGTGACAGGCGGAAGTGTCGACCGTCACGCCTTGGCGCGCCGCCGGCCGGTAGCGCAGACAGTAGTTTGGCGCGCAGAGGTGCGAGCCGCCTTTTACCACCCGGCGGACGGCTTGACCGCCGGGCACGTTTGCGGCGCAGCAGGATTTCCCCCGGCCTTCGCGAAGCTGTACATAGGCGCTCGCGGTCCACTCCCAGACATTGCCGATCATGTCGTACAAGCCGTAGCCATTGGCCGGGAACGCCCCGACTGGAGAGGTCCTTTCGTAACCGTCCAGCTTGAGGTTCTCCCAGGGGAAGCGACCCTGCCAGGTGTTGGCCATGGCGCGTCCCCCGGGAGCGGCTACCTCGCCCCACGCGTAAGTCGCGCCGTCCAGGCCGCCGCGCGCCGCGAATTCCCATTCGGCTTCGCTCGGCAGTTCCTTTCCGGTCCAGGCAGCATACGCGCACGCATCCTCGTAGGTGACGTGAACTACGGGATGCTCTTCGATGTTGTCGATAGCGCTTTCCGGGCCTTGAGGATGCATCCAATCCGCCCCCGGCACGTATTCCCACCATGCCCGATAGTCCTGCAGATCCACAGGGTTAGGCGGTTTTCGGAACACCAGCGAACCGGGTACGAGAAGCGAGGGATCGGCATTCGGGTACAGGGCAGGGTCAGGCGACCTCTCGCATGTGGTAATGTAACCCGTCGCCTCAATAAATCGACGAAATTCGGCATTCGTCACCGGATGAACATCCATCCAAAATCCGGGCACCGATATGCGGCGTGCCGGACGCTCCTCGGGATAGAAGTCGTTCGAGCCCATTAGAAAGCTGCCGCCAGGAATCCAGATCATAGACCCAGGGGTCGGCCCCCCTACCCTTGCCGGCGCATCGCCGCTACGGGGAGGACAAAGGCTCTCCGCCCGCCCTTCGCAGCGGGCGTCGTCGATCGCGCGCGCCGACGCCACCGTTGCCGACACGGGCTCAATCTCCGGCGTAGGGCTTCGGCACGAAGTCGGGGGGCGATCCGGCCGGGATCAGTTCTTCCCGTTTTTTACTTTCTTCAAATTCTCGAATCACACGATGCGCATGTTGCATCACCCACCACCGTACATACCGCTGGTTGACGGGTTCACGTTCTTTCGGATCCTCCATAAGGTGCGTAATGCGCGCAAAGCCCAACGGCAGTTCCGGGTCGTGAAAATGTTGCTGGCGCCTAAAGTTGATTTTGAAATCTTTCCATTTGATGGCATGTAATTCTTCATTGAGCCAGACCATGCAGGCTTCGCGATTTGAACTTCGCTGGCGGCCAAGAAAGAATGGGCCCTGGTCTATGCCGTCGATGATGCGATCGCGCGGCGGTTCGCATCCGGCAAATCCCAGCAGTGTAGTGAACATGTCCGTGACGTGAACCATCTCATTGCTCTCGGTCCCAGCCTTGATCCGGCCTGGCCAACGGATCAGGAACGGCGTGCGAATCCCGCCTTCCGCCGAGCTGAAATACGAGCCATCGAAAAAGCCGCCTGTGCCCCGTCCAGCAAGATGATCCTCAGCGCCGTTATCGCCGCAAAAGACGACGATCGTATCGCCTGCGATTCCCAGCTCGTCGAGCTTGTCGAGCAACACTCCGAAATCGTGGTCGAGCATCAGAAGACAATCGCCCCACTCGCCGTTGTTGCTTTTTCCGACAAATTCATCGCGCGGGATCATCGGGAAGTGCATCAGCGAGTGATTGAAATAGAGAAAAAACGGTTTTTTCGCGGCTACGGCACGCTCCATGAAATCCAAACCGCGCTTCTGATATTCTAAATCACACAACTTTTTCATTTCGAGCGTGAGCTGCTGTGAAAGGATCGGTTTCACGCCCTCGCCCTTGCGGCCTTCATGCATGTAAGAGTAGCCGTCGCGCTCTGGAACGTAGTGGGGGTCTTCGGGCCACATGCATTCGTCGTAGGTGCGAGGCGGGCCGTACCATTCGTCAAAGCCGTGATCCGTCGGCCAGCGACCATCTTCCGCCCCAATGTGCCACTTTCCGAGACAGGAGGTGACATACCCCGCCTCGGAGAGGATCTCCGCAATGGTTCGCTCCCATCGCACAATGCCTCCCGCGTTTCCGCCCAATGCGATTGTGTGGGTGCCGGAACGGATTGGATAGCGGCCGGTCATTAGAGCCGAGCGTGTTGGCGTGCATTGTGGTTCGACGACGTAGTGGGTCAGCTTGGCGCCTTCTGCGGCAAATTTGTCTGTGCGCTTAGTATCGGCTCCCCGCAGGATGCCTCCGCCGTAGCAACCCAGTTCGCCCATACCGAGATTATCGACGTGGAAGAAGAGGATATTGGGTCTTTCGGAAGCCATGGATCACTCCCTAACCGTTTCCCGCTATCGGTAATCCGGCACCGGTAACCTGTAGGCCGGCCATGGCGGCACGTTAATGCCGGAGCGCTGGGGGCGTCAGTCAACTAATTGCCGGAATCGGATCGCGAGGTCGTGTCCGCCAGGCTGGTGCGATGAGGATGAGCTGTGGCCCTTTATAAGACGGATGCTCAAGCCGGCACGGCATCTGCGCCGGCGCGATGATCTCAGAAATCGCCGTGCCGCCGCCCAATTCAGGGCTCCGGCTGTGCGGAGACATACCAACTGCTCGCGCTGCAGCGGCCACCGCAGCCGCTGATTGCGGCATATTGCAGACCGCCCCGGCGCACCGCGGCATCGTGGCGCCGTGACTAGGCAAACGCCTGCGGCTCCGCCCCCGCGTGCCGCTGCGCCTTATGCGGACGCGATCGCCCCGGGCGCCGCCATCGAAACTGACCGGCGCGGCCGCGCCGATCCGTGGCTGAGAGATCAGAGATGGGCCGCTACATCGGTCTGGGCGAACTCGTCGCCCTTGAACAGGAGGAGCTCACCGGTCGCCTTGGCGAGCGCACAGGCAAAGCAGTCGCCAAAGTTCAGCCCGGCCAGGTGACCGCCGCCCCGGCCGAAATCGCGGGCGGCGGCGCGCTCAAGCCTGCGGATGACGCGCGTGCGCCGGCCTTGCCGCCGCCATCGCCGCGGTGACCCGGTCGGGGCGGGTGAAGTCGAGATATTCGCGCGCGAATTCCGGCGGCAGGATCTCGACCATCGTCGCGTTCTCGACCCACACCTCGATGACGTGGAAGGGGCCGCGGTTGCAGCGGAAGCAGTGCCAGCCTTCGCGGCGCGCGACCGCCTCGACGGTGTCGGCGGGGGTGGCGACGCTGAGCGCGAAATGGGTCGGACCGTAGCCGCGCCCGGCTTCGGGCCTGCTGATGAAGCTGCCGCCGTCGCTGCCGCCGGGCTGCAACTCGGTCCCGGCCGGGTAGACCTCGACGCCCGAGCCGTGCTCGTCGAGCTGCAGCGCAAAGAAGCTGCCCGGATGCGGCGGGAACGGCACCGCGGCGCCGCCCATCAATTCGGCCAGCACTTCGGCGACGCGCTTGGGATCGCGCGCGGCGATCGAGAGATGATGGATCATGGCCTCCTCGCAAATTTTGTCCGCCCCTCAATAGCACGGCGCCCGGGCGGGCGCGAGCCGCCCGCGGGCGCCGCCCGCAAGCCTGCGGCCGACTCAATAGGCAAAGGCGTAGAGGCGGTCGTCGGCGCCGACATAGAGGCGGCCCGGGGTCGCGATCAAAGTCTGGAAGTGCCGCAGCCCGGCGAGCGGCGCGCTCGTATAGAGCGGCGCGCCGTCATCGCCGCGATAGCCGTGCAGCCGCCCGTCCCCCTCGGCCCCGAGGATCCACACGATCGGCTCGGCGCCGCTTGCGGTGGCGGTCGTCACGATCGGCGCGCCCCGCCCGCGCACCGCGCCGCACCAGGCGGTCGCGATCGCCGTCGGCGTGCCGGCGGTGATCTTCAGCACGCCGAGCGCGCCGCCGGCGCCGGCGGCCGGGCAATCGCGGCCGTACCCGCCGAACGCGACGAAGACGCCGTCCCCGGCGGGATAGGCGGCCGGGGCGGTGATGATCGGCCGGCGGGCGACGGTCGCGACCGCAAGCGCGCCGCCGATGCCGCCGAGATCGTCGCGGTCGAGCAGATAGGCCCGCCGGTCCTTGCCGAGCGCCAGCACCAGCGCCTGCCGGCCGCCGCCGGCGGCGGGCAGGTCGAGCGGCAGCGGGTTGGCGCCGCCGAGATCGAGGTCGCGCGCGTCGAGCGCGCGCCAGTCGGCCGGCGCGAAGAAATCCCGCCGCCGCGCGCCGCCATGCAGATCGGGCGGCAGGCGGATGACGGCCTCGCCGCCGCCCCAGCCCCGCGCCCCGATCGTGTTGCCGGTCGCGACGAACAGCGCGCGCCCGTCGCCGGCGACGCCGCCCGGCGCCCAGACGCCGCCGCCGCGCGCCTGCGTGTGCCAGCTCGCGATGTCGCGCGGATTGTCCTCGGCGATGCCGACGACCCAGCCGCGATAGTCGCCGCAATCGCCGAAATGCCCGCCATAGGGGACGTAGACGCGGCCGTCGAACAGGGCAAGCGCGCCGCGCTGGTTCTGGTCGCGGGCGATGAAGCGCTCGCCGCGCGCCGCCAGCGCCGCCGCGACGTCGACCGGCCAGCCCGGCAGCGTGGCGCCGTCCCCGAGCGCGAGCCCCCAGACCAGATGGCGCACGCGGCCGCCGCTGCCGTCGACCGCATCGACATAGACCGCCGCGCGCGCCCTGTCGATGACCGGCGTGCCGGTGATGCCGAGCGGATCGATATTGCCGCAGGGCAGCGCGGCGCGCGGCACCGGCACGCCGAGCACCCGCTGCCACAATATCCGGCCGCTGGCGGCGTCGATCGCGGCGACGGTGTCGCTTTCGGTCGCGACGACGAGCATGCCGGCGCCCGCGCCGGGCGGGCGCCAGAAGAGCGGCTGCGCATAGAGATGCCCGGAAAACCGCGGCGCGAAAGCGGGGTCGAGATGCAGCAGAGGGGCGCGCGCCCAGCTCAGGCCGGGGACGACGAAATGGCCGCTGCGCGCGATATCGCCGTGATAGGTCGCAACCGTCGCGCCGGCCGCGGCGGCGGGGCCGGCGGCGGCCGGCGCCGGCAGCAGCAGGCCGGCGGCAAGCGCGGCGCCGACCAGGCGGCGGCGCGTCATTGCGCGGCCGCCGCGGCCGCCGGCCGGCGCCGGTGCAACCGGAACAGCGGGTGATGGTCGGGCTGGGTCGTCACGATCGCGACCGGCGTGACCGGTTCGCGGCCGGCGCGCGCGATGTCGAAGGCGGCGACCAGCCGGGCCAGCACCAGCGTCGCCTCGGTCAGCGCGAATTGCGCGCCGATGCACACCCGCGGGCCGATGCCGAACGGCATGTACTGGAAGCGCTCGGGCGGCGGCGCCCCGGGCAGGAAGCGGGTCGGGTCGAAGCGTTCGGGCTCGCGCCACAGCCGGCGGTGGCGGTGCAGCACCCACGGCGCGATCAGCACGACCGTTCCGGCCGGCACCGCGATGTCGCCGGCGCGGTCGTCCCCTCTGGCGACGCGCACGATCGCGAAGGCGGGCGGGTAGAGCCGCAGCGCCTCGTGCACGACGGCGCGGGTGAAGGCGAGCGCCGGCAGGCTTGCCGCCGCGCCGTCCGGGCCGAGATCGCAGCCGGCGGCCTCGGCGCGGATGCGTGCGGCCGCGGCCGGGTCGTCGCACAACAGCAGCACCGCCCAGAACAGCGCCGCCGCCGTCGTTTCGTGGCCGGCGAGCAGCATCGTCGCGACCTGGTCGACGAGCCGCTGTTCGCCGCCGCCCGCGGCCGCGTTCGCCGCCGCCAGCAGCGCGAACAGATCGGGGGGGTCGGGCTCGGGCAGCGCCCGGCGGGCCGCGATGATGCGCGCGACCAGCGCGAGCCAGCGCCGGCGCAGGCGCCGGCGCAGCAGGTCGTGCGGGCTTGGCACCGTGGGCGGCAACAGGAAGTCGAGCAGCCGCGGCCGCCCCAGCCCGTCGCCGTAGCGCTCGACGAGGGCGCGCAGCGGCGCCGCGAACGGGCGCATGTCGAGCGAGAACAGCACGCGGCCGGCGACGTCGAGCGCCAGCTTCTGCAATGCCGCCAGCAGATCGACCGGGGCGCCGTCGGCGGCGGCCAGCTCGGCGATCGTCGCCCCCGCCGCCTCGGCGACCCGGCGCGCCAGCAGCGGCACCATGCGCGGCGCGAAGGCCGGGGCGTGGGCGCGGCGCTGGCGCGCCCATTCCTCGCCCTCGCTGAGCAGCAATCCCTCGCCGAGCAGCGGTCGCAGGATGCGCATCGTCGCCGCGGTGCGGCCGTAATTGTGCGGGTTCTCGACCAGGATGCGGTGGATCGCGGCGGGCTGCGACAGGATGATCTGGTCGCGGCCGAGCGAGCGGCGGTGTACGACCTCCTCCGCGAACGCCTCCGGCGGGAACAGTTCGAGCGTGTTGCGGCGCAATATGCGCGCCGCCGTCAGCCACGCCAGCAGCCGGCGCAGCGCCGCGCCGGCCGCCGGCCTTGGAAGAAACGCCGCCTCGCCCACCGCTGCCCCGCCTTTCCCGGCCCCGCCGGCCGCCGTTTCACCCGCCTTATATACGCCGGCGCGCCGCGTTTTGCGCCGGCGCCGGCGGCATTGCCGCGCGGCCGCGACCGCGATAGGCTCGGCCGCGCTGAAATGTTTGGAGAGGGATAGGGGCATGAGCCTGTCCATTCGCCCGCTGCACCCGCTGTTCGTCGGCGAGGTCGCCGGCCTTGACTGCCGCGCGCCGCTGACGCCGCAGCAGGTCGCCGCGATCGAGGCCGGCATGGACCGCTACGCGGTGCTGGTCTTCCGCGACCAGGATCTGAGCGATGAACAGCAGATCGCGTTCAGCCGCCATTTCGGCGCGCTCGAGGACTATGCGAGGCCGGGGCACATCCGCCGGCGCGAGGACAGCCGGCTCGGGCCCGGCATGGCCGATCTGTCGAATCTCGACAAGAACGGCAACATCATCCCGGCCGAGGACCGGGTCTGGTTCTTCAAGCTCGGCGACCGGCTGTGGCATTCCGACAGCTCGTTCCGCCCGATCCCGGCCAAGTATTCGCTGCTGTCGGCGCGCGCGCTGCCGTCCTGGGGCGGCAATACCGAGTTTGCCGACATGCGCGCGGCCTATGACGCGCTCGACGCGCGCACGAAGGCCGAGGTCGAGGATCTGATCTGCGAGCATTCGCTGATGTATTCGCGCGGCGCGATCGGCCTTGACGATTGGAGCGCGGAGGAGCGGGCCGCCTTCGCGCCGGTGCGCCAGCGCCTGGTGCGCACCCACCCGGTCAGCGGCCGCAAATCGCTGTTTCTGTCCTCGCACGCCGGCGCGATCCTCGGCTGGCCGATCCCCGAGGCGCGCATGTTTCTGCGCGATCTGATCGACCATGCGACGCAGCCGCAATTCGTCTATGTGCATCGCTGGCGGCTTCATGATCTGGTCATGTGGGACAACCGCACGACGATGCACCGCGCCCGCCGCTTCGACCGCAACGAGGTGCGCGATATGCGCCGCACGACGCTGGCCGGCGACGGCCCGACCGTCGCCCAGGCGGCGTGAGGAGCGGCCGAGAACCCGCCCGGAATCGTTCCCCCGGCGCCCGCCCCCGCGCCTTTGCCGGCGCGACAAAGCGCGAGTGAGCCTATAGGCCCGGGGCCTGGCCCGGGGCCGGGGGCCCGCCGCTCCGGGCAATAGAAAAGCAGCAATAAATTTTTGCCGGGAGACCGGCGTCACGTCTTCAGGCGCAAGTCGGGACTGACTTGCTCCAGAAGCTCGTTGATCGAAGCGACGATTTCGGACCTCACATCCTGTCCGTCTCCCAGGGTGACGGACAAATGAAAGCGCAGAGGAATGCCGGCGGCGGTTTTGATGACCTCCGGCAGGACATCGATAAGGTCCTGTAGGGCTGATGGCTCCAGCGCCGCAGAGCAGGCATAGATCCCTTTTGGACGCGGCGTGTACTCTCCGGGCAATGGCTCCCTCACGGCGGCGGGCTGTCTCAGGACGACCATGGCGGCGCCGGTCATGTCGCAGGGCCATGGGCCGCTGCCCGGCGCAAGTTCGAGCCAGCGGGATGCGATCGCGTCGTCAATTGCGCGGCGCAAGACCGTCCACGGAATCGGATGTCCGCTCTGCGCGGACAGACCGACGGAAAGAGCGAGAGCGCTCGTCTGTCCGTCCTGCCAAGCATCCGGCATCGCATCCTGCATCAGGCGATCGACCGGCAGCGGCGGCATCGGCGTATACAGTCGCGCCATTGCCGTCAGCACGCCGGGCGGCACCGGCTCGCCCTGGAAGCTCGCGGGTCCGTTCACGAGCCGGAGGATGCCCTGACGGACGGCCTCCGCGATCGCCGCCTCAACGGCCGCGGCCGGACAGGCGGGGATGACCACCGGCTCCTCATATCCCTCGCGCGGTACCATAACCGTCCGGCCACCCGCAAAATACGAGATCACATCGGCGACGGTCATGGCGTCGCCGCTCCACAGGCCGGGCAGGATACCAGGAGCCAGCACGCTCGGATGAAGTTCGGAAAGCGTCGCCTTTTCGGGGAGGAATACCTCGAGGGCGGGCTCCCTGCGGGCCGTCTCGTCAATCGGCGTTCGCCACCAGGTCTTGACCGATTTGTCGGGGCGGGTGAGGGACGCGACGAAGATGCCGGTCTGTACGCCCTGATCGATCGTGTCGAGGATTTCTTTCTGGCGCAGCATCTTCGGCAGCTTCGGGTTCTCTGCGAACGCGCTCACTAGGTCCTTCACGCGGCGGGACGCCTCGTCTTCGCGCCACAGATCGTAGGGCCCGCCCGGCAGCATCGCCTCGGCGCTGATCGCCGTGTCCTGAATGCGCGCGCGCTTGTCGGCCTTGATCGTCGCGAACAGCGGTTCGGCGCCGATGGTGACCTTGAACGCATGGATGTCGTTCTGCTCGTTGACGGTCACGACGATCGACCACGCCTGGCGGATCGCCTCCGGAATCCGCCTGCGCGCCTCCTCGGTCCAACGGGCCAGCATTTCCTCGCGGACCGGGTCTTGCGGCTGGTCCTTGAGCTGGCTGCGCACCTCCTCCCAACCGAGATACTCGCGGATGCGGGTGCGGACGGCGTCGAGACCCTCGCGCGAGGGCACCGCCAGCACGATCGCATTGCGACAGGTGCGCGGGCGGTCCGGGCCCGTTGTCTCGTCAATGAAGCGCCGCGCCTCCGCGCTCGGTTTGCCCGAGTCCGAGACGGCCTTGGGGCCGAGAATGGCGAAATGAAAATCGCCGTCATTCTCGATGTCGCGCGGCCGTTCGGGCAGCGTGTGAACCCGCGCGCCGGCCGCCGACGCCCCCTGGGTCAGGCTTCGCGTTTGCTGGACGTCGCCTAGAAGCTTCAGCTCGATGGCTTCGTCTTTGACCCGGTTAGCGCACGCGTCGTGATGCATCTGCTTCAGGTTCGGCCGGTTGCCGAGACGCCACGCTTTCGGCAGCGCTTTGGTCGGGCCATTGTCCGCGACATCGCTGGCGAACTCGGTCTCATCGAGAAACCACGACAGCTCCGTCCAGCGGCGCAAGCCCTTTTCGAGCTCAATGCGGTCGGGGCGGGTTGCGCTTACAAGGGTGATGAGGTCCGACGTGCGCGCCTTCTGCCCGATCGGCTGCGAGCTCAGAAACACCGCGCAGACGGCCTGCTCGATCTCCCGGAATCTCAGCCCGGGCTGCTCGGTCTGGATCGTGCGCGCCTTGGCGAGTTCGCCCTCCAGGATCGCGGTCCATTCGTGCCCGCGCCCCTCGGTGACCTCGCGCGTGGCGATGCCGGTCAGCTCGCGCGCCGCCTCGGCGATGCCCGTCTGCTCTGGCGCCGGCAGGAACACGTTTGGGCCGACCAGGGGCGAGCTGTCCCATTTCTCAGCGTCGCGCAGCGCCAGCGCGAATGTGCGCAGAATGCCGCGCGTGCGCTGGAAGCCGTCGAGCTGCGTCCAGCGGGTATAGAAGATGTCGGTAAGGTCGGGGTGGAAGGGATAGCTGCGGAGAAAGCGGTCTTCCGCGTTTTTCCTGTCCTTCCGCACGCTCTCGTCAATTTCGGCGATGTTGGCGACGGCCGTCGTGACATGCGGCCGGAAGGCCTCGATATCGGAGATCGTCGCCGTCTCGAAGAAGCGGCGCCGCAGCACCTCGGCCACGTCCTCCTTCTGCACCGGCTGGACGCCTTCCTCTTTCTGCCGGTTGAAGATCTCGAAGATCTGCGCGATCAACTGCTTGCCGAACGGATCGCTCTTCTCCGGATCGGACGCGAGCAGCGAGGCGACCATCGCGCAGCGGTCGACCTTGCTGACGGCCTGGCAGAGATATTGGAAGAAGTCGATCAGGCGGTCGCGCCAGACCTCCGCCATCGCAACCTTTTCGCGGGCGTACATCAGCACTTCGTCGATCAGGACGAGGGTCGAGAGCCCCTCGGCTTGGGGTTTTGACAGAAGTTCGACGAGCAGCGGCTCGGCAGGCGGCGTCTCCCGCTCTTCATCCCTGTCGTCGGCATGCAGGGCGCGCAGCCCATCGTCTCCTGCAATCTGGAACGCAAGAACGCTCCAGGGATGCTTGAGCCAACGCGTCTCGCCGTTGGGCCCGCGCACCTCCATGCCCTTCTCGACATCGAGCTTGTCGAAGCTCAAGGCCACGACGCGCGCCTTCGGCAATGGGGCGCCGATATGGGACTTGAACTGCGCGACCGCGGGCAGCGAAGGCAATGACGTCGGGTCGTAGACAAGATGGCGCAGCGTCACCAGCGTATGCGTCTTGCCGCCGCCATAAGTCAGCTCGAGCTAGCGGATCGCCTTGGTGTTCTGCCCTGCAAGGCGCAGCACGACGTCCTTCGCCAGCTCGCGCAGCGAGAAGGTCGGGTAGGTCAGCGCAAAGAATCGGGCCGGGTCCTCGTAGATCGGTCGCGCGCCCTTCTGCATCATCACATCGTGCAGATCGGCGGCGAAATCGGCCAATGACAGCGCGCCGGTGCGCACGTCCTCGCGCAGCTTGACCACGCCGTGCCAGGGGGTCCATGGGAGTTTCGATGCCATTTCAGACCTCCATGCCGATCTGGCGCGGCGCTGAGATGCCGCCGCGCGAGGCGATATGGTTCGACAACGACTCGAGGATCGCGCGCTCCTCCGACCCGGCCGCGGACAGCTCGATCAGCGCCTGCAGCAGCTGCGCGAACAGCGCGTTGCGACTGAGCTCGCGCATATCGAGATAGTCGTCGACCTTCGCCTCCTCGCCGGCGCGCCAGAGATGCATCAGCCGGTGCGCCTGGTCGATCAGCGGCGCCGGACGGCCGCCCGGCCCTTCGTAGCCGAGCCATTTGGCCTTGCGCTGGTTCCACGGCTTCAGCCTGACCTTGTTGCCATTGCCGCCGGAGTTGTCATCTGCGTCTTCGGCGTCGGCATCGTCCTCTTCGCCGGCATCCTCGGCGTCGTCCAGCTCGTCGACCTGCGTGCCACCGGTCCGGGATAGGATGTCGAAGCGGTCGGCCAGATCGCCGTCGGAGAGATTGCATGACAGGGCATAGAGGATGCAGGCGCCGATCGGCGCGTCGCCGAGGCCGAAGTCGTTACGATGCAGAAGGTAGTAGGTGGTGACATCGTCCAGCCCGCTTGCCGCTTGCGGATCGCCGTTGTGCGTCAGCACGCGCCTAACGACGAAATCGACGACAATGCGGCGGACCTCGCGCAGGAATTCCGGGACCGTCATCTGTGCGTTGGGCTCGTCGGCCTTTTTCACGACCGGGTATTTCGAATAGGCTTCGAGCGCGGGTCCGGTCGCCGCCCAGACGAAATCGGGGCCGCGGATGCCGGCGTCCCAAAAGGCGCGGAGCTGCGTGTAGATGCGCGCGCGCATCTCGGCGAGCACAGCCGTGTCCCAGCCGGGCCGTGTCGGCGGTCGCTTCCTGCAGACGAGCCAAACCGAGGACGACAGCGCCGCTGAACCAAGCGAGCGCGTTCGATTTCCCATCTCGGTCTGGATCGGCCAGGAGCCGTCAACGACGAAGCCGGCACGAATTAATGCGCCGACGAGCGTCTCCCAGGCATCGGGCTGCTTGTTGGCGAAGACGACGACGAGCCGCCCCTCCGGCCGCAGCGCTGCATGACAGGCGCGAAATGCCCGCGCCATACCGTCCTCGTAGTTCTGCTTCGATCGAGTCCTGTCCCCGCCGAAACGGCTGGCGTCGTCGATCAGTTCGCCATCGCTCGCCGCGTGATCCCATTTCGGCCCGAGAGGTTCGCGGAAAGCGGCATCGATCTCGGGGGAAAGCCCGTGCGTCGATCGCCGCAGCCACACATAGAAAAAATCCATCAAGTCGGAGTAAGGGATGGCGTCGTAATAGGGTGGGTCAGTGACGATGGCATCGAAAGCTCCATTGAAACCAATGGCGCTCCTCTGAATGGCTTCGGCGCCGCTGAGGGATGTCGAAGCACCTTGTCCATGCTCTAGGTAGCGAGCCACCCATTCCAGTTGGCCAGCGTAAGACCCCGTCGTGTCGCTCAGGACCGCTGTTTCAGAGAAGTCCCAGCTGATTGGAAGGTGGAATCCGGTGAACGTATTGGCCACCTTTTCGTAGCCGACGTCCCAATGCGCAATTGTGCTGCTGCGGTCGGCGATGCGATCGTTGACGAGCGCAAGGCTTGCGATCACAGCCTCGCCCCAGCTTCTCGGCAAGCCGTCAATGTTCTGAATCAGCTGACGGACGATTTCGACGAACGACCCAAGGCAGAGCAGCTGCCGGTCCGTGAACAGCTTGGCCCACTGGTCGAAACCATAAAGGGGCACGCGGAAGCCGAGGGCCTCCTTGCTCGGCAGCGGCTCTGTCGGCAAGCCAAAGGGGATTTTGGCATACAGCGCCTCAAGCTCGTCCCTCGACACCACGGCGGCGCGAAGCTCGTCGGCGGTTGGCAGCCGGTATTCCTTTCCATTCGGCCCATCGACGACCACCGCCGTCATCACCGCGCCGAGCCTGCCGGCACGCCCCTCGAGGCGGATGTCCTCCATGGACATGATCGTGGGGCAGCACGGGCATTGCGCGCCCGAGCGGCTCATCGTGCCGGCGCCCTTGCGCCTGTCGTTCTCGCGCCGCTGCGCGGCGTTGCCGCCGACAAGCGGCACCTCGTTCTCGATGCCGAAGACGACGCCGGTGCGCTCGGCGTTCGGCGTCATGGTCAGCAGCACCCGCTTGTTGTCCTTTTTGGCGAGCCAGCGGGTCTTGAGCAACGGGATCATCGCCCGGCAGCCTTTGCAGCGCACGGTGCGGGCCCAGAGATAGGCCACCGTCGGCTTCGCGACCCAGCGGGGATTGTGGGGATCGTCGAGGTAGACCTTGGCGAAGCCAGCATTGAGAGAACTGACGTCGGTCTCTCCGTTCTCGTCCGGTTCGAGCAGCGTGAGCGGCTGCGGCTCGAACGGCTTGCCGCCCGGCTTGAGCGGCTGGAACTCGGCATAGGTCGGATAGCGGTGGGCGAGCTTCCGGCGCGCCGCCGTCAGAACCCATCTGCCCCAGGCGCGCACCTGCCAGGCGAGATCGGCCTCGGGCAGCGGGTCGTCGGCGACCAGCTCGGGCTCCGCCTCCTCCCCGTCCCCGTCGAGGCCGAGCTTGGTGAGCTGGCGCTTCAGTGCAGCGCCCTTGAAACCCTTCGCCTTCAGAAACGACTCCATGAACGCGCGGTCCCTGAGCGCGAACTCCGGCAGCGGCCGGGTCTGGCCGGCCAATTTCTGCGGATATTCCAATGTGCATTTGAGGATGAACCAGGCGACCGGATTGATGTCGATCGCCGTCACCTCGCAGCCGAGACGCATGGCCTCGAGCGGGATCGCGCCGCCGCCCGCGAACGGATCGAGCACCTTCGGCGCCCGCCCGCCATAGGCCTCGCGGATCTTCTTTCGGAACCAGTCTAGGTCTGGGCCGTTCTCCCGCCCCCAATGCAGGATTCCGCCCTCGGTCTCGCGCTTGCGATTTTCGACCGTCCGTCCGCCGACCCTTTTTTGTTCGATCTTCTCCTTCACCGTGCCGGCAAGCCGCCGATAAATGGCTTTGCGCTCCTCAATACTGCCGGGATCGGGCAAAAGGGTTGCGATCAGCGCCGCCCGGCTTGCCGCCAGCGGCCGCCGCGCCGGCCAGATGTGCAGCGTCGAGATATGCCCATGCCGGACGTTCTTCTCATGCACCGAGTCGAGCGAGACCTGCTCCAGCGGGAAGTCGACTTCGATGAGGCGCTTGCCGGTCACGGCTTCCACTGCCGGAAAGTGTTGCGAAGATCATCGACAAAACGCTTGAACGACCTGTCCGCACCCGATGCACGTCCGATGTCCATTTCTCGCACGATGTCTTCGGCGAACTCGATTCCGCCAAGACTGGGTGTGACACCCGTCGCGCGGATGGCTTCTATCAGGCGTTCCTTGTAACGATCGCGGCTACATTTCAGATCGGGCGCGTCGCAGCCTTTGCCCAAAACGGTTCTAAACGCGGCTCCGTCGAGCAAGAGCCAGCGCTCGACATGCGGGTCGGGGACAGCGAAGATCATGGGTGCCGGTGGATCCAGCCCGTCGAGTTCTCTGACGCGCTCGTTCAAGCCTTTGCAATTTGCGTCGGTGGCGACGATGATCAGGTCGGGCAATCGGCCGCCCTGCCGTCTGAGGTCGTGCAGGAACTCCTTGAGTTCCTGCACGACCGCGCCGTGGCCGTGCCTCGCATTGCGCCAGTCGAGCCGTACTGCAATATTGCAGTCCTCAGCGAGCCGCTGCACGAGCGCGCCGATGATCTGCTGGTGCCCGTAGTCTTCGACGAACAACGCGATCTCACTCATCGAAGTCGCCTCTGAGTATGCGCTCCGAGACGGGAAGTTCTGCTTGCCGGTCGTCGAGCGCACGATCGATGTCTCCTTTGCGCGCCAGGGGTCCCCAAGTGGAAAACGGATCGATGAGCGTTCGTCCGTCCCTTCGATGAACGACAAACAGAGAGTCGTTGGGCAGCAAGTCGGGGAGGATCGGCGAGTGGGTGGTCACAATGTACTGGGATTGACCGAGTCTTGCCCGCGTCTTGAGTAATTCGGCGATGAGCTGAATGCGCCGTGGATGGACGCCATTTTCGGGTTCCTCGAAGCCAACGAGCGCAGGGGCTTCCTTGACACCCGTCAGGGCCAGAAGTCCGAGCATGCGGAGCGTGCCCTCGGACAGGACGCGCGCGGGTATGGCGACCCCGCTTTCCTTGATGCGAAGCTCGACCTCGCCGAGGTCGCTCACCTCTACTTCGATACCCTCGACGTTGGGGATCAGGATATGGAGTGCCTTTTCGACTGCTTGGAATTGCTTCGGGTTAAGCGCATTCAGCGTATTGAGAAAGGCAGCGAGCTCCTCGCCCATAAGCCCGATATGCCGGACTTCCTTTACGGGATTGGCTGCACGCATGCGCTCGCGTGGCTCGAAGTAGAAGAACAGCCAATTCTCCAGCTCACGCCGGGCCGCAACCAAGTGCGGGTAGTGCGGCGGGTAATGTGGCATCGAAAGGATGCTGTGATCCAAATAACGATCGTAATAGGTCGGATGTGCCTGTCCCTCGAGACGTAAATGTATCTTCTGACCTTGCCGCTCAATGAAGGGCTTTCGCTTCCCGGTCGGCTCGCCTTTGGCGTTCAAGGCGGCCAGGTATTCATCGGATACCCGCAATACACCCGACCTGGGGAGCATCTCGATCTCGATCCGATAGCGAAGATCACGTTCGCGCACCTGCGCGGGACCCTTGCTGATTTCCTCGGATCGGGCCTCGCCGCTTGAACGACGCATCTCTCGGATCTCTCGATTGACCGCCTCGACAACTGCGTCCGACAAATGCAGGTCGGCCTCGATGGAAAAGGACAGTCGATCCTGCTCGACCAGCCCCCTGAGACCCTTCTGCCCAAAATTGAAGGATTCGAGCGGTTTGCCCCGGTAGGGAGGATCAAAGGCCTCCTTAAGGGTCTTGCTCGCCCCAAGCTTCGACAAGAGCTGCAAGGCATCAAGAAAGTTACTCTTGCCAGCCGCATTAGGTCCGAACAAAACAGAAAGCTGGTTCAGGCAAACGTCGACGTCGACGAGAGACTTGTAGCCTTTGATGTGAATTCGTTTTAGCATGTTGCATCTCCGGTGCTCGCAACCCAGACGGCCGGATCAAACGTCTCCATCACACAGCCTCCGGTTCTGCCGCCGACAGGACCTCAGCGCTCGGGATCACCATGCTGCCTCTCGCCTTCGCCAGCAACTGCCCGAACGGATCCCGAACCTTGACCAAACGCGGCCGCGGCGTGGCGCAGTCGAAGACGACGTAGAGCCAGTACCGGTCGCGCACATTGCAGGCCTTCGCCCATTCGTTCTCGCTGACCTCCACATCGCCGGCGCTGGCGCGGCCCTTGACCTCGATGGCGCGCTCCTCGGCGGGGCCGTGCGGGGTGGCGGGACGCAGCGAGCGGAGATCGAATCCCGGCCAGTCGGTGAGGCCGGCGGCGCGTGCGAGCTCGGGCCGCGATACGTCATGGACGGTGGCGCCGGCCGCCTCCTCGTGGAGGCGCGCCAGACGCATGGCGATCGCCTCGACTTCGGCATCGTGCCGGCGCCGCTCCTCGGGATCGTCAGTGGGCAGAACGAGCGCGTGCGCGACCATCTTCGCTTCGCCCGGGACGATCAGAGCCGGCTCCATCTTGAGCAGCCTGAGCCGCCGCTCCTTCTCGGCCGCGAGCCGGCGCTGTTGCTGCTTGATTTTCGCTAGTTCCGCCTGAGCGCGCGGATCGCCCCGTCGCGCTTCCTCATTGAGGCGCTGCCGTCTGGCGATGAGATCAGCCGCTCGGTAGTCATAGCCGCGAATGATCCAGTCGCGACGCTCCGGCAGCGTGCTTGCAATGCGCGCGCGGTGCTCCTGCACCATGCGGGCAAGCGCATCGCCTTTGAGCCATTCGACGGCGGCGTCGGTCAGCCTCCGCGCAAGACGGGCCAGCGGCACGCCGCCAGGGGGCACGCCATGCGCACCGCGCAATAGGAGCAGATGTTCCAGCGGACAGAGAACAATCGTGCCGTCGCTTTCCTGCCGCAGGCCGATCAGACGGCTCTCGACGATCTCCAAGCGGGCGCCATTCTGGCGCCCGACGTGATCCCCGAAGAGCCCGGCGGCCTCTGCAGTCGGCTGGCGGTGGACAACTGATATCTCGGCGAGGTGGAAGAGGTAGGGGGCCTTGGCGTGCGGGTCGACGAAGATCGCGCCGCGTCGCGCCTCCTTATCCCAACGCGAAAGCAATGTGGTGCAAAAGCGGTCAAACACCGGCTCGCCGGGGTGCATCCAGATGGCGTCGGCGCGATCCTTGGGTCGATAGACGGTCAGTCGGCCCCGCATCTCGGCGGGGTAGAACTCCATCTCACCGAGCACGGGATCGAGGCCGTGCGTGCGTTCGGGGATGAGCTCAAAGATGCCGTCGGGATCACCTTCCAGCCGCAAATCGATCAGGGGCGCCGCATTTTCGATGAAGCGGCGGACATATCCGGGCAGCAGCCGCCGGTATTGCTCCTGCTCCATTGCGGCATTGAGCTCGGGCAGGTGGCTTTTGACGTCGCCGCCTCCGAACAGCGCACGTTCCCGCTCGCCCAGCGCGCGCACCTGCTCTTTGGTCAACAGCCCGTCGATGCCGTCAATCGCGGCGCGGGCGCCGTCCTCCGTCGTCGCCATTTCGAGATAGGCCTTGAGCGAGACGTTCTCGAACAGCCGCCCGACGACATCGAAGACCTTGTCCGAGCGCAGCTGCTTGCGGATCAATTCCAGCTTGTCGAGCAGGGTTTTCAGGACCCGGCCTTCGCGCGTCTCGCCGGCAATGAGATTGACGATGATGACGGGATCGCGCGTCTGCCCATAGCGGTGGATGCGGCCCATCCGCTGCTCAAGACGCGCCGGGTTCCACGGCACGTCGTAGTTCACCATCAGCCAGCAGAATTGCAGATTGATGCCTTCGCCGGCGGCGTCGGTGGCGACCAGATAATTGGCTCCTCCCTCCTGCAGCGGTCGCCGGAACAGCTCGACCTGCGCCTCACGCTCCCGGTAGTCGAGACCGCCGTGAATCAGCGCGACCTGTCCGGTGAACCCGAGACCTTCGAGGCGGCGCACCAGGAATTCGGCGGTGTCGCGGTGCTCGGTGAAGATGATGAACTTCTCATGGGCGAAGGCCGGGTCCCGCAGCACCGCGCGGAGCTTTTCGAACTTGGAGTCCTCGCCGGCGTCGGCAAGGCGCCGGGCCTGGACCAGCAGGGTCTCGACCTCGGCGCGCTCCTCCAGAAGCTCCATCAGCGTCAGCGCGACAAGGCCGCCCAGGGCGCTCTCCTCGAACGCCTCGTGGCGCTCCCGTTCGCCCGTGTCGTCGGCATCCTCGTCGGCAGTGCGGGTCTCGAAGAAGTCGGGCGTCTCCCCGATCCGCCTCTGGCGGCGCTCTAGCTCTTCGGCACGGCCCGAGCGGACGAGTGCGATGGCCTCGTCCAGCCGTTCCAGGCGGCGCTCGAACGAGCGCATCAGCGCATAGGTTGAACTGGCCAGGCGGCGCTGAAACACGCTCATAGCGAGGCGTGCCGCTGAGCGGTTCAGGATGCGCGCCCTGTTATACGTCTCGGCGATATAGCTGGTCGTCGCCTCGTAGAGCTGCCGCTCCGCCGGGCTCAGCCCATAGCTGAGAGTGTCGCATTGCCGCTGCGGATAAAGGGGCCGCCCGTCAAAGCGAACCATTTCCTCCTTTGTGCGGCGGATGAAGTAGCGGCGGCGCTGCGCCTCGGGAAAGGCCTGGAATGCATCGAACGTGGCGAGCGCATCCGGCGCCAGAAGCCGCCACAGGCAGTAATACGGGAAGTCTTTTCCCATATGCGGCGTCGCCGTCAGCAGCAGAACATTTGCCGCCGACCAGCCGAGTTTCCAGCGTGCGTCATCGGTCGGCAGGCCGGCCAGCGCCTCGGCAAGGCGATACCGATCGGTCTTGCGGACATAGAAGTCCTGATCGCGATCGGCGGCCAGCTTGTGAGCCTCGTCGAACACCACGAGGTCATAGGGCAGAGCGGCACCCGAGGCGACCGCCTCGCGCATCCGGGCGAACATGCGCGCACCGGCAAGCGTGTCGATGCTGACGATGAGGCGGCCGCTATCCGCTCCGACGAACGGATTGCCGGTGCGCGCATCCGCGCCGCGCACGATTCGGAACGAAAGGCGGAACAGGGTGCGCATCTCGCGCTCCCAGTTGCCGACCAGACCGGCCGGCGGGACGACGAGCACGCGCTTGATGAGGCGCCGCGCGAAGACCTCCCGCAAATAGAGCCCGGTCATGACCGTCTTGCCGGCGCCGGCGTCGTCGGCCAGAAGGAACCGCAACGGCGACAGGCCGAGCATGTACTCGTAGACGGCAATCCGCTGGTGCGGCAGCGGATCGATCAGCGAGATCTCCGTGGCGAAGGCCGGATTAAAAAGATGGCCACAGGCGAGGCGGTTCGCCTCGGCCACGGCGACGACCACAGGCGGCTTTGCTGCGAAATCGAGTGCATACGGAGGGGGTGTGGGCTCGGCCCTCCCCCGATCTGCCGCCAGTTCCGCCTCGAGCGCGAGGATCTGCTGCCAGGCTAGACGGGTCGGTTTCGACCGACCGTTCTCCCACCGGTTCACGGTGGCGAAGGATACGCCGATTCGCTCGGCCAGCTGCGCCTGGGTCAGATCGAGACGCTCCCTGACGGAGCTGATACGGACGGAATAATCAGCCGGAACATCGGCGCTTGCTTGTTGCACCTTATGCCTGCGCAACGAACCTAAATTCAACGGGAGTTATAATCTATATTGTTTAATATGTCAAATGTTATAAGACATGTGTTGTATATCCTGCGATTATATTTTCCTGGTGCCCCGACGGTCGTCGGCGCCGCTTCCCCACCCCTGCCATGACGCCCGTTTCCCGGCCCCATGCCGGGCGCGCAGAAAAGGGGCGGACGGGCCGTTTGCGTCAGCGTCACCGTCAAGGCGCCGATAAAAGGGCCGGAAACGGGATGACCCGTTAAACGCGGGGGTGCTTTTATCGCCGTCCTCCCGGGCGCCGGCCGGCGGCCCGGCGTTGCGCGCCGGCGCCCGGGAGGTCCGGCAGCCCGCCGGCATGGCGGGCGGGCGCAACACCCGGGGGGAGGGACATGCCGAAGAACATCGTCTTCTGCGCCGACGGCACCTGGGACCATCCCGGCGAGAGCGCGGACGGGCTCCCGGCCGACACCAATGTCTACAAGTTCTTCAAGGCGCTGCGGCAATCGGCGACGCAGACGCCCTGTTACGACGACGGCGTCGGCGCCGACGGCACGCCGATCGACCGCCTGCTCGGCGGCGCCATCGGCGCCGGGCTGTTCGGCAAGATCAAGGACGGCTACACCGCGATCGCGCGCGCCTATCAGGACGGCGACCGCATCTTTCTGTTCGGCTTCAGCCGCGGCGCCTATACCGTGCGCAGCCTTGCCGGCATGATCGCGATCTGCGGCCTGCCGGGCCCCGGACGGTTCACCGACGCGGCCACCGAAGAAGCCTTCGCAGCCTATCGCGCCGGCGTGCAGCGGCGGCCGCTATTGGACGCGTTCGCGGCGCGCTACGACAGCCGGGACGTCAGCATCGCCGTCCTCGGCGTGTGGGACACGGTCGGCGCCCTCGGCATTCCGGGCGGCGTGTTCGCGGGCCTCGACGAGAGGCTCTACGGCTTTCTCGACACCAGCCTGCATGCCGACGTCGAGGCCGCCTATCACGCGCTCGCGATCGACGAGCGCCGGCGCCCGTTCGTGCCGACTTTGTGGACGACGTTTGCGCCCGGGCAGGAGGTCGAGCAGGTGTGGTTCGCCGGCGTCCATGGCGATGTCGGCGGCGGCTACGCCGAAACCGGCCTGTCCGACATCACGCTCGGCTGGATGATCGCAAAGGCGGCCGCCAAGGGGCTGGCGTTCGACGCCGCCGCGCTGGCCCGCTATGTCCCGCCGCAGGCCGCGCACGCCCTCGACCGCATGCACGACTCCTGGTCGCCGCTGTGGGGCTTTCCGCGGATCCGCGCGATCCCCGCCGGCGCGGCGATCGCCAACAGCGTCGCGCTGCGCTGCGAACACCGGCCCGACTATCGCCCGCCCAACCTGCCGGCCGCGTTCCCGGCCGATCCGGGCGGCCTTGCGATTGCGGCGGTCGTGACGCCGCCGGCCGCTGCGGAGGACAATCCGCCGCCGAGCGCGCGCGGGCGCCGCCTCGGCCGACGGCCGACAAGCAAAGGACGAGGACGGCGGTCCGGGTCATACGCCGGAGTTCCGGCGGTCTGATCAGGCGAGCAGTATATCTCTGACGACGACGGCATTGTTGTGCTGCGCGGCGCGCGCGGGCGACCTCGTGACGTTCATCGCCGATGATTCGACGCATCCGACCCGCCTGCGCGGCCTCGAGGAGATACGCCGTCCGGTCGCAAAGGGGCCGCGAGCCATCGCGCTGGGCGGATCGCCGGCCCTGATCTGCCTGCTGGCGGCGGCGCCAAGGTGATCACGGCGCAGAAAGCGCAGAACGCCGGGGAAGCCGCGCCGCTGACGAAGCCCCGGGCGATGCGCGCGCGGATCTCCGATCTCGTCCGCAATGACAGGAATCGGGCCGATCTCGGGGATCTTGAGATGATCCTGATCACGCTTGCGGCGATCGGCATCTTTGTCCTGAGCGGCTTTCATTTTCTCGGCGCGCTGCAATTGGCGCCGCGGGTGACATTGCCGGACGTGGACAGCACGGTGCTCGCGAGCTTCGGCATCGGCCATGGTGCCTATCTGGCCAAGAAGGCCGCGCCGGGGCTCGGCGAGGGATAGCGGCAAGGCCGGCCGGGAGCCGGCCCAGGCCGGGAAGCAAGACGGCCTTGCCGCGGAATTGCGAAGCCGAGGCTCGATAATCCCCGCCCGGCGCCTTCGGGCGAGGCTCCTCCCGCGCCCGGATGAGAGCGCAAGAAGCGGGAAGCCGGGACGGGCGGCGGCCGCTAGCATGATGCGGCAGCTCGCTGAGGCCCTGGAGAACCCGATCAGATGTCGGCCGCGGAGCCCGACCGGACGGCGGAGGACGGCCCGATCCCGCACAGGCCCGGGGTCGCGTCCGCGGCTGCCGCCGATACCGCGCGCGCCTGGCTGATCGCCGGGGCGGCGTTCGCCGCCAGCTTTGTCACCTTCGGCGTCATCTACAGCTTCGGCGTGTTTTTGCGGCCGATCGCGACCGCGTTCCATGCCGATGCCGCGGCCGGCTCGGCGTTCTTTTCGATCACGGCGGTTGTTTATTACGGCCTGGGCGCTGTTGCCGGCCGCCTCGCGGACCGTTGCGAGCCGCGGATCCTCATCATGGCCGGCGCGGTCATCCTCGGGCTCGGCCTCTGTTTGACCGCGATGGCGGGCCATATCTGGTTCGCCTATCTGAGTTATGGTCTCGGCGTCGGCGTCGGCGGCGCCTGCTGCTATGTGCCGACATTGTCGCTCGTCGGCGGCTGGTTTGTCCGGCATCGCAACGCCGCGCTCGGGATCGCCGCTTCCGGCACCGGCGGCGGCACGATGGCGGTGCCGCCGCTGGCCGCCCTGCTGATCCGGCATTACGGCTGGCGCCCGGCCGAGGTCGTTCTCGGCCTCGCCGCGACGGTCGTTCTGCTCGGCTGCTCTGTTGTCGTCCGGGCCCCTCCGCTGGCGCGCCCCGCCGGGACGGCCGGACGGCCGGCGGTGCGCCTGTGGCGCACGCGCACATTCGTTCTGTTGTACCTCTCCTGGGTTGCGGCGACGGCGGCGCTGTTCGTGCCGTTCGTGTTTCTTCCGGGATTTGCCCGCGACCATGGCGCCGACGCGGTCGCTGCCGCCGGCCTCCTCTCGCTGATCGGCGGGACCAGCATCCTCGGCCGCATCCTGCTGGGTCCGCTCGGCGGCCGGCTCGGGGTGCTGCCGTTGTTCAAGGCGACGGTCCTGATGATGGCGCTGAGCTATGCGATCTGGCTGTTCTCGTCTTCCTATACCTGGCTGGCGGTGTTTGCGGCGGTCCTCGGGATCGCCTATGGCAGCCGCATCGCGGCAATGCCGGCGGTGCTGATCGAATATTTCGGGATCGAGGATCTCGGAACGACGCTCGGCGCGTTCTTCACCGCCACCGGCCTTGCCGCGCTGATCGGGCCGCCCCTGGCCGGGCTCGCGGCGGATCTCGGCGGCACCCGCCGCGGCGCCGTCCTGTTTGCGCTGGCGGCGGGTCTGCTTGGCTATCTCGCCGTCGTCCCGTTGCGCGCGCCGGCCGCGCGCAAGGCGGCCGGATGTCGCGACCGCGGCGATCGGCAATGACGACCCCGGCGAGCGGCGGCCGCGGCGGAGCGGGCAAGGCGAGCTGAGCCGTAGCCTTCCGTCTGCGCAATGTGCGTGACAGGTTCGATTTGGCCTTGCCGGTGCACCGCCCCGGGATTTCCGGGCGCCGATGAGTGAACCAATCCACCCATTCGAGCGTGCGAACTCCATCGCCTTGGCATGGCGTCGGCGCGCGAGGGGCCGCATCTCGACAGCCGGCCGCTCCTCGCGAGGCGGCGAACGCCAGCGGTTGACCATATGTACGCTTTCGGCGTACAAGCGCGGCATGAGCACGATCAGGCTGTCCGCGCGGGCCAGGCGTGATCTCGTTTCCCTGCCCGCGAAGGACGCGCTGCGGCTGCTGATGCGGCTCATCGAGCATGCCGCCGGAGAAGCCTCCTTCGATGTCAAGCCGCTGCGGGGGGACAAGACGGGCTACAGGGTGCGATGGGAAAATTGGCGCCTGCTGTTCGATCGGGTCGATGAGGCGCTGATCGTGCGCCGTATCGGCCATCGTCGGGAGATCTACGCGTGAGCAACACCATCGCCGATTTGGAGCGCCGCCTGGCGCTGAGCGAGGACGAAATCGACCTGCTCGAGATGCGCCTTGCCAGGATCGAGGACGCCGTGATCGGGGGCGAAGAGGTGCCTGTGGAGCTGGCAATGCGCCTGCTCTCCGGCGACAACCCGGTGCGGGTATGGCGCGAGCACCGCGGTCTCTCGCTGCGCGAGCTGGGGCGGCGCGCCGGAGTTTCGCCGCAGCTGTTGAGCGAGATCGAGACTGGCAAGAAGGAGGGAAGCCTGAGGACCCTGCGGGCGATCGCTCGTGAGCTGGGCGTCGAGCTCGACGAGTTGGTGCCGTGGCCGCGGGAATAATCTGTATGAGCTTGAATATAATCTGACAGTCATTGTTGGTTTCTGCAACGGAGGGCGCGAAGCCCCCGCATAGCGCAGCGCCCGATCGCGGCGGGGACGGCCGCGGTGACGCCGCGCGATACCAGGCAGGGGGCGGTATGCTGCGGCGATGGCCGCCCTGTTCGACACGCTGAAGATCGCCGCGCCGGCGCCGACCCCGATGCAGAATGCGCGCCATTCCCCGACGGCAGGGGATTTGCCGCACCGCTCTCTTGCTCCGGCGCCGCCGCCCCGGCATGCTGCGCGCCGCGGCAATCCTGACGGAGGCGGGCGATGAACGGCGCGGAAAGCCTGGTGCATACGCTGGTCGGGGGCGGGGTCGCGGTGTGCTTCGCCAATCCCGGCACCTCCGAGATGCATTTCGTCGCGGCGCTCGACCGCGTCCCCGGCATGCGCTGCGTGCTCGGCCTGTTCGAGGGCGTCGTCACCGGCGCCGCCGACGGCTACGCCCGCATGGCCGACAAGCCGGCCGCCACCCTGCTGCATCTGGGGCCGGGGCTGGCCAACGGCATGGCCAACCTGCACAACGCCAACAAGGCTTCGACGCCGATCGTCAACATCGTCGGCGACCACGCCACCTATCACCGCCGCTACGACGCGCCGCTGACTTCCGACATCGAGGGCGCGGCCCGCACCGTCTCGCGCTGGGTCAAGACCGCCGCGGCGGCGCACACGCTCGCCGCCGACGGGGCGGCCGCGATCGCCGCCGCGCGCACGCCGCCGGGGCAGGTCGCCACCCTGATCCTGCCGGCCGATACGGCCTGGAACGAGGGCTCGGATCCGATGCCGGTACCGCCCGCGCCAGCGCCGGCATCGGTTGCACCCGAGGCCGTGCGCGCGGCCGCGCAGGCGCTGCGCGCGGGCGCGGCGGCATTGCTGCTGCTGGGCGGCCGCGCGCTGCGCGCCGACGGGCTGGCGCTGGCCGGCCGCATCGCCCGCAAGACCGGCGCGCGCCTGCTGGCGCAGACCTTCAACGCCCGCATCGAGCGCGGCCGCGGGCGGGTCGCGATCGAGCGCATCCCCTACCCGGTCGATCAGGCCCTCGCGGCGCTGGCCGGCCTTAAACACGTGATCCTGGTCGGCGCGAAAATGCCGGTCGCGTTCTTCGCCTATCCCGGCAAGCCGAGCCTGCTCGCCCCGGCCGACGCCGCGGCGCATGTCCTCGCCCGCCCCGAGGAGGATGCGATCGGCGCGCTCGCCGCGCTGGCCGAGGAGGTCGGCGCCGCCGGCCTTGCCGTCCCGCTCGTCGACGAAGAGCCGCCGGCCCCGGCCGCCGGCGCGATCACGCCCGCAGCGCTCGCCGCCTCGCTCGGCGCCCTGCTGCCGGAGAACGCGATCGTCGTCGACGAGGGGGTCACGACCGGCCGCGGCTTCTTCCCGTCGACGCGGGCGGCGGCGCCGCACGACTGGCTGCAGAACATGGGCGGCTCGATCGGCATCGGCCTGCCGCTGGCGACCGGCGCCGCCGTCGCCTGCCCCGAGCGCACGGTCGTCGCGCTCGAGGCCGACGGCAGCGCGATGTACACGATCCAGGCGCTGTGGACGCAGGCGCGCGAAGGCCTCGCCGTCAAGACCGTGCTGTTCAACAACAAGAGCTATGCGATCCTGCGCCACGAGCTGGCCAATGTCGGGGCCGGCAATCCCGGCCGCAAGGCGCTCGACATGCTCGCCCTCGACCGCCCGGCGCTCGATTTCGTCGGCCTGGCGCGCGGCATGGGCGTGCCCGGCGCGCGCGTCGCGACGATGGAGGAGTTCAACCGGCGCTTTGCCGAGGCGCTCGCGACGCCGGGACCCTTCCTCGTCGAGGTCTTGCTGTAGCCGGCGCGCGCGCAAATATCACTGACCCGGCGCCGACCCGATTCCCGGCGATGCGGGCGGCGCCGGCGGGCGGCGGCGCGCGCCGCCGCCGGACGGCGGCGGGCCGGACGGGCCCGCGTTGTACAACGCGGCGGGGATGCGGCAAGCTGCCGCTCCACCGGGGGTGAAGCATCCGATCGGCACGCTTAAAAAGGCGCGATTTTACGGCAGGCGCGATGGGCGAAGGACTGCGCATTTACAATCTGTTTCCCCCTCTGGCCGGCACCGTGCGCGAATGGACGGCGCAGCTGCCGCGCATCGCCGCGATGCGCTTTAACGCCGTCTATCTGAACCCGTTTCACTACCCCGGCTTCTCCGGCAGCCTCTACGCGGTCAAGGATTATTACCGCCTCAATCCGCGTTTTCGCGGCGACGAGGAGGGCGACGACGAGGTGCTGCTCGCCGGCTTTACCGCAGCCGCGCACGCCCTTGGGCTCAAGGTCATCATGGATCTGGTCGTCAACCACACCGCCCGCGACAGCGAGCTCGTCAGCCGCCGGCCGCATTGGTTCGCGCGCGACCCCTCGGGCGCGCTGGTCTCGCCCCATGCCGAAGATCCCGCCGTGCCGGGCCGCCGGACCGTATGGGGCGACCTCGCCGAATTCGACTTCCGGCCGCCGCAGCGGCAGCAGATCCTCGCCTATTTCGAGGAGGTGGTGCGCCATTACCTGGCCCTCGGCTTTGACGGCTTCCGCTGCGACGCCGCCTACAAGGTGCCGGCCGCGGTGTGGCGCGCGCTGATCGCGGCCGCCCGGGCGCGCGCGCCGGCGGTGCTGTTTCTCGCCGAAACGCTGGGGGCGCCGCGCGAGGCGGTGCTGGCGCTTGCCGGCGTCGGCTTCGACTATCTGTTCAACAGCGTCAAATGGTGGGATTTCGAGAGCCCGTGGCTGCTCGAACAGTACAACAGCTTCCGCCAGATCGCGCCGTCGATCGGCTTTCCGGAAAGCCACGACACCGAGCGGCTGGCGGCCGAGCTGCTGGCCGCCGGCTTTCCCGAAAGCGAGCTCGAACCCCGCTACCGTCAGGCCTACGCCTTCGCCGCGGCGTTCTCGACCGGGGTCATGATGCCGATCGGGTTCGAGTTCGGCTGGTCGCGGCGCTGCGATGTCGTCGCCGCGCCGGACGCCGCGCCGGAACCGAAGCGCTTTGATCTGAGCGCGTTCATCGCCGAGGTCAACGCGCTGAAGGCGGCGGTGCCGGCGCTGAACGAGGAAGGCCCGCAGCGCCGCCTCGGCGCCCCCGACGATCCGCTGGTGGTGCTGGCGCGGCGCACCGAGCAGGGCGAAGAATACGCCTTCACCCTCGTCAATACCGACGAGCGCCGCACCCGCGCGGTCGCCCTGGAGACGCTGTCCGCCGCCGCCGGCGCCGATGCCCGGCTCGCCTTCGAGGACTGTTCGCCGGGCGGCGGCGCGATCGGCGCCGATATCGCGGTCGCGCCGCTCGGCGTGCGCGTGCTGCGCGCGGCGCCGCGCGCACCGGCGGTTAGCCATCACCCGCTGTGGCGGCCCGAGGCCCGCATCGTCATCGAGGAGGTCTGGCCCGAGCTCGACGGCGGTCGCTACCCGGTCAAGCGCATCCTCGGCGAGAGCTTCGAGGTGTGGGCCGATCTGTTCCGCGACGGCCATGAGAAGCTGCGCGCCGTCGTCAAATACGCCCCCGAGGACCAACCTTGGCGCGAGGCGCCGCTGGTCCATTTCGACAACGACCGCTGGGTCGGCCGCTTCCGGCTCGATGCGATCGGGCGCTGGCGCTACACGATCGAGGCGTGGACCGACCTGTTCGAGAGCTGGCGCGAGGAGGTTGAGAAAAAGCGCGCCGACGGCCAGGACATCGCCCTCGAACTGATCGAGGGCCGCGCCCTCGTCGCGGCGGCGCTGCCGCATGCCGACGCCGCCGACGCCGCCTATCTGGAAGCGCTGTTGCGGCGCTTCGACGCGGCCGCGGCGCCGGAGCGCGCCCGGCTGCTGCTGTCGGCGGAGCTGCGCGCGGTGATGGCGCGGGCGGCGCCGCGCGCGGACGCACAGCGCTACCCGCGCGAACTCGAGATTATCGTCGACCGCGAGCGGGCGCGGTTCGCCGCCTGGTACGAGATGTTCCCGCGTAGCCAGGGCCGCGTGCCCGGGCGCGGGGCCAGTTTCGACGATTGCATCGCGCGCCTGCCCGAGATCGCCGCGCTCGGCTTCGACACCGTCTATCTGGTGCCGATCCACCCGATCGGTCGCGTCAACCGCAAGGGCCGCGAGGGCGCGCTGGTCGCCGCGCCGGGCGATCCCGGCAGCCCCTATGCCATCGGCTCGCACGAAGGCGGCCATCGCGCCATCGACCCGGGCCTTGGCACACTCGCCGATTTCCGCCGCTTTGTGCGCGCCGCCGAGGCGCTCGGCATGGAGGTGGCGCTCGATCTGGCGATCCAGTGCGCCCCCGACCATCCGTGGGTGCGCGAGCACCCGCAGTGGTTCCGCTTCCGCCCCGACGGAACCATCAAATTTGCCGAAAACCCGCCCAAGAAATACCAGGATATCGTCAATGTCGACTTCTATAATGCCGATCGCGAGGGGTTGTGGAACGAGTTGCGCGACATCGTGCTGTTCTGGATCGCAGAGGGCGTGCGCACCTTCCGCGTCGACAACCCGCACACCAAGCCGCTGCCGTTCTGGGAATGGCTGATTCGCGAGGTCAAGGCGCGCCACCCCGAGGTGATCTTCCTGGCCGAGGCGTTCACCCGACCGAAGATGATGCGGGCCCTCGCGAAGGCGGGCTTCAGCCAATCCTATACCTATTTCACTTGGCGCAACACCAAGGCGGAGCTGATCGAGTATCTGACCGAGCTGACGCAGGGGCCGGCCAAGGAGTATTTCCGGCCGAATTTCTTTACCAATACCCCCGACATCCTGCCGCTGTTTCTGCAACAGGGCGGCCGGCCGGCCTTCCGCATCCGCCTCGTGCTGGCGGCCACGTTGTCGCCCGCCTACGGCATCTATAACGGCTTCGAACTGTGCGAAAACACGCCGATCCCGGGGCGCGAGGAATACCTGCACTCGGAAAAATACGAATACAAGGTGTGGGATTGGGATCGGCCCGGCCACATCAAGGACGACATCCGCATCGTGAACCGCTTCCGGCACGACAACCCGGCCCTGCGAGAACTGCTGAACCTGCGCTTCATCGACTGCGCCGATCCGGCGATCCTCGCCTATGCGAAGGCGACGGCCGACCGCGGCAATGTCGTCATCGTCGCGGTGACCCTCGATCCGCATGCGGCCCATGAGGGCGATCTCGAACTGCCGCTCGCCGAGCTTGGTCTGCCGCAAGCGGCCGAGTTTGCGGTCGAGGAAGCCTTCACCGGCGCGCGCGCGCTCTGGCGCGGCCCCAGCCAGCGCGTGCGCCTTGACCCCGCCGTCAACCCCGCATTGCTGTTCCGCGTTCTGTCCCGTTGATGACCCCGCCCGACGATCTCTCCCTGGCGCAGCCATTGGCCGGCGCGGCGCCGTGCCCGGCGCGTACCGACGCGCTCTGGTACAAGGACGCGATCATCTACCAGTTGCACGTCAAGGCCTTCTTCGATGCCGATGACGACGGCATCGGCGACTTCCGCGGCCTGCGGCAGAAGCTCGACTACCTGCAGGATCTCGGGGTCACGGCGCTGTGGCTGCTGCCGTTCTATCCCTCGCCGCTGCGCGACGACGGCTACGACATCTCCGACTACAAGAACGTCCATCCGGCCTATGGCCGCATGGCCGATTTCACGGCCTTTGTGCGCGAGGCCCACCGCCGCAATCTGCGCGTCATCACCGAGCTGGTGATCAACCACACTTCCGATCAGCATCCGTGGTTCCAGCGCGCGCGGCGCGCCAAGCCCGGCTCGCCCTATCGCGATTTCTACGTGTGGAGCGATACCGACCAGAAATTCCTTGGCACCCGCATCATCTTCATCGACACCGAGAAATCGAACTGGGCCTGGGACCCGGTGGCGCAGGCCTATTACTGGCACCGCTTCTACTCGCATCAGCCCGATCTCAATTTCGACAACCCGCGCGTGTTCCGGGCGATCGTCGAGGTCATGCGCTTCTGGCTCGACCGCGGCGTCGACGGCATGCGCCTTGACGCCGTGCCCTATCTGATCGAGCGCGAGGGCACGCTCAACGAGAACCTGCCCGAGACCCACGAGATCCTGCGCCGGCTGCGGCGCGAGCTCGACGCCCGCTACGGCGACCGCATGCTGCTCGCCGAGGCCAATCAATGGCCGGAGGATGTATTGCAGTATTTCGGGGCGGGCGATGAATGCCATATGGCGTTTCACTTCCCGCTGATGCCGCGCATCTACATGGCGCTGGCGACCGAGGACCGGCACCCGATCACCGACATCATGCGGCAGACGCCGGACATCCCCGAGAGCTGCCAGTGGGCGGTGTTCCTGCGCAACCATGACGAGCTGACGCTCGAGATGGTGACCGACCGCGAGCGGGACTATCTGTGGAACTACTACGCCGCCGACCGGCGCGCCCGGCTCAATCTCGGCATCCGCCGCCGGCTGGCGCCGCTGATGGAGAATGATCGCCGCAAGATCGAGCTGCTGACCGCGCTGATGCTCTCGATGCCGGGCACGCCGGTGCTCTATTACGGCGACGAGATCGGCATGGGCGACAACGTCTTTCTCGGCGATCGCGACGGCGTGCGCACGCCGATGCAATGGTCTTTCGACCGCAACGGCGGCTTCTCGCGCGCCGATCCGGCGCGGCTCTACCTGCCGCCGATCATGGACCCGGTCTACGGCTTCATGGCGGTCAATGTCGAGGCCCAGAGCCGCTCGCCCTCCTCGCTGCTGAACTGGGTCAAGCGGCTGATCGCGGCGCGCCGCTCGCGGCAGGCCTTCGGCCGCGGCGGCCTGCGCTTTCTCTATCCGTCCAACCGCAAGGTCATCGCCTATCTGCGCCAGTACGCGGACGAGATCATCCTCGTCGTCGCCAACCTGTCGCGCTCGCCGCAGGCGGTCGCGCTCGACCTGTCGGGCTTGGCCGGCCGCCAGCCGATCGAGCTGCTCGGGCGCAGCGTCTTCCCGCCGATCGGCGAGACGCCCTATCTGCTGACCCTGCAGGCCTACAGCTTCTTCTGGTTCGATCTGGTGCCGGCGGCGCCGGAGACGGCGACGGTCCCGGCCCCGCCCGAATTCGTCACGCTGGTCATGCCGCAGGGCTTCGCCGATCTGTTCCGGCCGCACAACCGGCGCCTGCTCGAGGAGGAGGTGCTGCCGAATTACCTGCCGCGCCAGCGCTGGTTCGCTGGCAAGGACGCGCGCGTGCGGGCCGGCCTCGTCGCGGCCCAGGGCGAGCTCGCCGGCGGCGCGCCGCCCGAGACGTTTCTGGCCGCCGTCGTCGAGGCGGATCTCGCGCAGGGCGAGCGGCAGCGCTATTTCGTGCCGCTCGCGACGGTGTGGGCGCATCCCGAAAGCGAGCTGCGGCAGGCGCTGCTGCCGGCGACCTTGGCCGAATTGCGGCAATGGCGCCGCGAGGGCGCGCTGGTCGATGCGCTCGCGCAGGACAAGTTCGCGCTGGCGATGATCGAGCGGATCATGGCCGAGGCGACGGTGCCGCTCGAGGGCGGCGAAATCCGCTGCCGCAAGACGCCGGGCTTCGCCCGCCTGCCGCCGCCGGCCGCGCTGATCCCGCGTCGGCTCGGCGCCGAGCAGTCGAACAGCTCGGTGCTGTTCGAGGGGTATGCGGTGCTCAAACTCTACCGCCGCCTGCAGCCGGGGCCGCATCCCGAGATCGAGATGGCGCGCTTTTTGATCGAGCGCGCCGGCTTTGCCAACACGCCGCCGCCGCTGGCGACGATCGAGCTGGCCCTGGCCGCGGACGGGACGCAGACGAGCGTGCTCGGCGTGCTGTTCGGCCATGTCCGCAACCAGGGCGACGGCTGGACGCAGGCGCTCGACTATCTGACCCGCTATCTCGACGACGCGCTGTCGAGCGGCGGCGGCTCGCCCGAATTGGCCGATCCCGACCTGTTCTTTTTATCGCTGGCGCGCCAGCTCGGCATGCGCACCGCCGAGATGCACCGCGCGCTGGCCGAATATGCCGGCGACGACCCCGCCTTCGCGCCCGAGCCGATAACGCGCGAGGACGTCCGCGAATGGCGCGAGGCGCTCGCCGAAGCCGCCGCCCGCATGCTCGCCGCGCTCGAACGCGAGCGGCCGCGGCTGCCGGAGCCGGCGCGGGCGCTGGCCGAGCGGCTGCTGGCCGCGCGCGAGCGGCTGTTCGCCGCGATCGGCGCCCTGATTCCGGAAGCGGTCGAGGCGCAAAAGACCCGCATCCACGGCGACTTCCATCTCGGGCAGGTGCTGGTCGCCCAGAACGACTTCTTCATCATCGATTTCGAGGGCGAGCCAGCGCGCCCGCTGGCGGCGCGGCGGCAGAAGGGGCCGCCGCTGCGCGACGTCGCCGGCATGATCCGCTCGTTCGACTACGCCGTCGTCACCGCCGTGCGCCAGCTCGCCGAGAGCCGACCGGCGGCCCGGCCGCGCATGACCCAGCTCGCCGAATCCTGGCGCCAGCGCGCCGTCGACGGGTTCCGCGCGGCCTATCGCCGCACGATGCGCGGCTGCCCCGCCTATCCGGCGAGCAAGCGCCTGGCCCGCCAGATGACCACCTTTTTCATGCTCGAAAAGGCCGTCTACGAGGTCTCCTACGAGCTGGCCAACCGGCCCGGCTGGGTGGAGATCCCGTTGCAGGGCGTGCTCGATATTCTGGACCGTTCGGGCGGGGGCGAGAGTGCCGCACCCCGCTAGCCGCGACATCGCGGCGATCGTCGCGGCGCGGCATGACGACCCGTTCTCGTTCCTCGGCATGCACCGCACCGCAAGCGGGCTGTGCGTGCGCGCGTTTCTGCCCGACGCCGCGCGGATGGCGGTCGTCGCGGCGGACAGCGGCGAGGTCGTGGCCGAGGGCCGGCGCGTCCATCGCGACGGGCTGTTCGTCGCAGCGCTGCCCGGGCGCCGCGCGCCGTTCCCCTACCGGCTGCGCGCCCTGATCGGTGAAAGCTGGCGCGAATTCGAGGACGCCTACCGCTTCGGCCCGGTGCTGGGCGAGCTCGACATCCATCTGCTGATCGAGGGCAACCATCTGACCAGCTATCAAAAGCTCGGGGCCCATGCGCTCGTGCATCAGGGGGTCGCCGGGGTGGCCTTTGCGGTGTGGGCGCCGAATGCGCGGCGGGTCAGCCTCGTCGGCGATTTCAACGCCTGGGACGGCCGCCGCCTGCCGATGCGGCGGCGCGACGGCGGGTTCTGGGAGATCTTCGTTCCCGGGCTCGAACCCGGCCATCTCTACAAATACGAGATCGTCGGCCCCGACGACCGGCTGCTGCCGCTCAAGGCCGATCCCCATGCCGAACAGGCCGAACCGCCGCCCGGGACCGCCTCGATCATCGCCGCGCCGTCCCGCCACCGCTGGCGGGACGAGGCTTTCATGGCCGAGCGCTGGCGCCGCAATGACCGCGAGGCGCCGATCGCGGTCTATGAGGTGCATCTGCCGTCCTGGCGCCGCCCCGGCGACGGGCGGCGGTATCTGAGCTATCGCGAGCTCGCCGAGCAGCTCGTCCCGTACGCCCGCGACCTCGGCTTCACCCATATCGAGATCCTGCCGGTCACCGAATACCCGTTCGACGGCTCCTGGGGCTATCAGCCGATCGCGCTGTTCGCGCCGACCGGCCGGCACGGCGCGCCCGACGATTTCCGCGCCTTTGTCGAGGCCTGCCACGCGGCCGGGCTGGGCCTGTGGCTCGACTGGGTGCCCGGCCATTTTCCGAGCGATGCGCACGGGCTCGGCCGCTTCGACGGCACCGCCCTGTACGAACACGCCGATCCGCGCGAGGGCTATCACCGCGACTGGAACACGCTGATCTACAATTACGGCCGCCGCGAGGTCGGCAATTTCCTGCTGTCGAGCGCGCTCTACTGGTTGCGCGAATATCATATCGACGGCTTGCGCGTCGACGCCGTCGCCTCGATGCTGTACCGCGACTACAGCCGCGGCCCCGGCGAGTGGATCCCGAACGTCTTCGGCGGCCGCGAAAATCTGGAGGCGATCGCCTTCCTGCGGCGCCTCAACGAGCTGATCTTCGGCGAGGGCGGCGGCGCCACCTCGATCGCCGAGGAATCGACCGCCTGGCCGATGGTCTCGCGCCCGACCTATGTCGGCGGGCTCGGCTTCGGTTTCAAATGGAACATGGGGTGGATGCACGATACGCTGCGGTACATGGCCAAAGACCCGATCTACCGCAAATACCATCACAACGACCTGACCTTCGGCCTGCTCTACGCGTTCCACGAGAATTTCATCCTGCCGCTGTCGCACGACGAAATGGTGCACGGCAAGGGCTCGCTGCTCGCCCGCATGCCGGGCGACCGCTGGCAGCGCTTTGCCAATCTGCGCGCCTATTTCGGTTTCATGTGGACCCATCCCGGCAAGAAACTACTGTTCATGGGCGGCGAATGGGGCCAGCAGAGCGAGTGGGATCATGACCGGGAGCTCGACTGGCATCTGCTCGCCGATCCGCTGCATCGCGGCGTCCAGCGCCTGATCGCCGATCTCAACCGCCTCTATCGCGACACGCCGGCGCTCCATCAGCTGGACTGCGAGGCCGAGGGCTTCGCCTGGATCGACGCCGCCAATGCCGAGCAGAGCGTGCTCTCCTATCTGCGCCGCGGCCGCGATCCGCACGCGCTTGCGGCCGTCGTCTGCAATTTCACGCCGGTGCCGCGCGAGGACTACCGGATCGGGGTGCCGCGGCCCGGGCGCTGGCGCGAGCGCCTCAACACCGATGCGCGCGAATACGGCGGCAGCGGCGTCGGCAATGCCGGCGAGGCGCATGCCGAGGCGCATCCGATGCACGGCCACGCCTATTCGCTGCGCCTGCGCCTGCCGCCGCTCGGCGTGCTGATCTTCACCGCGCCCTGAGGCGGGAGCGAGCGATGCCGTCACCGACCAAGGTCTGGCCCGGCCGCCCCTTTCCGCTCGGCGCGACCTGGGACGGCAAGGGGGTCAATTTCGCGATCTTTTCGGCCCATGCCGAAAAGGTCGAGCTGTGCCTGTTCGACCGCACCGGGATCTACGAAGAGGCGCGGATCGCGCTGCCGGAATATACCGACGAGGTGTGGCACGCCTATCTGCCCGACGCCCGCCCGAACCTGCTCTACGGCTATCGCGTCTACGGCCCGTTCGATCCGGCGAACGGCCACCGCTTCAACCCGAACAAGCTGCTGATCGACCCGTACGCGAAATCGCTGCACGGGCGGGTTCGCTGGAGCGATGCGCTGTTCGGCTACCGCGTCGGCAGCCCGCGCGAGGACCTCTCCTTCGACCGCCGCGACAATGCCCGCAACGTGCCGAAATGCCGGGTCATCGAGCCGGCCTTCACCTGGGGCGACGACCGCCGGCCGCAAACGCCGTGGGAGGAGACGATCATCCTTGAACTGCACGTGCGCGGCCTGACCATCAAGCACCCCGGGGTCGAGCCGCGCTTTCGCGGCACCTTTGCCGGTCTGGCCTCGCCGCCGATCATCGACTACCTGGTCGATCTCGGCGTCACCGCGATCGAATTGCTGCCGATCCACGCCGCGGTCGACGACCGCCATCTGGTCGAGCGCGGGCTCGTCAACTATTGGGGCTACAATACGATCGCCTTTTTCGCGCCGGATCCGCGCTTCCTGCCGACCAGCTCGATCGCCGCCTTCAAGACCGCGGTCAAGCGGCTGCACGACGCCGGCATCGAGGTCATTCTCGACGTCGTCTACAATCACAGCGGCGAAGGCAATCACCTCGGGCCGACCCTGTCGTTCCGCGGCATCGACAACAAGTCCTATTACCGGCTCGCCGAGGACCAGCGCTACTATCAGGACGTCACCGGCACCGGCAACACGCTCAATCTCGACCATCCGCGCGTGCTGCAATTGGTCATGGATTCGCTGCGCTACTGGGCGCAGGAAATGCATGTCGACGGCTTCCGCTTCGATCTGGCCACGGCATTGGCCCGCGAGAACGGCGATTTCACGCAGGGCAGCGCGTTTTTCGACACGATCCGGCAGGACCCGGTGATGGCCGGGGTGAAGCTGATCGCCGAGCCGTGGGACCTCGGCCCCTACGGCTATCAGCTCGGCAATTTTCCGCCGGGCTGGGCGGAATGGAACGGGCAGTATCGCGACACCGTGCGGCGCTTCTGGAGGGGCGACAACGGGCTCGTCGCGGTGCTCGCCTCGCGCGTTGCCGGCTCGTCCGACATCTTCGGCTATCGCGGCCGGCGGCCGTGGGCCAGCATCAATTTCATCACCGCCCATGACGGCTTCACATTGCAGGATCTGGTCAGCTACAACGCCAAGCACAACGAGGCGAACGGCGAGGACAACCGCGACGGCAGCGACGCCAATTACAGCTGCAATTACGGCGTCGAGGGGCCGAGCGAAGATCCCGCCATCCTCGCCCTGCGCGACCGGCAGCGGCGCAATCTGCTGGCGACGTTGCTGCTCTCGCTGGGCGTGCCGATGCTGCTCGCCGGCGACGAGATCGGCCGCACGCAGCGCGGCAACAACAACGCCTATTGTCAGGACAACGAGATCTCCTGGTTCGAGTGGGAGAAGATCCGCCCGCAGGACGAGGCATTGCGCCGCTTCGTCAGCTTCCTGATCCATCTGCGCCGCCGCCACCGCGTGTTTTCGCGGCCGCGCTTTCTGCGTGGCGAGGTGCTCTCGCAGGCGGGGGTCAAGGACATCACCTGGATCACCCCGTCGGGGGCCGAGGCCACCGCCGCCGACTGGAACAACCCGTTCGCGCTCTCGCTCGGCTATGTGTTGAGCGGCGCCGCCGGCGAGTTCTTCACGCCGGGCGGCCAGCGCGACATCGACGAGAGCTTTCTGGTCATGATGAACGCCTATCACGGCGATCTCGATTTCGTGCTGCCGCGCCTGGCGGCGCCGCTGTCTTGGCAGCCGCTCGTCGACACCGCCGAGGACAGCGGGCTCGTCGAGAACGGCAGGATCTACCATCCCGGCGACAAATACCGACTGCGCGGCCGCTCCTTCGCATTGTTCATCAACCGCGCGCCGCGCGCCGAGGGAGCCGCTCCGGAGAGCGGCGAACGCGGCTTCGGGCCGCCCGAGCGCGCCGACGGCGGAGGCGGCGATGCGCCGCCGTCATGAGCTGTTCTGCGGCGCCGAGCCGGGGCCGCAGGGCGTGCGCTTCCGCCTGTGGGCGCCGCGGGCGAAAACGGTCGCGCTGCGGCTTGAAACCGCCGCTCCCCGCGAGATCGCGATGGTCCGCGAGGAGGAGGGATGGTTCTCGCTGACCACCGCGGCGGCGCGGCCCGGCGATCGCTACCGCTACCTCGTCGACGGCCGGCCCTATCCCGACCCGGCCTCCCGCTTCCAGCCCGAAGGCGTGCACGGCGCCAGCGAGATCGTCGATCCCGAAGCCTATGTCTGGAACGATTCCGGCTGGCGCGGCCGCAAATGGGAGGAGATCGTCCTCTACGAGCTGCATGTCGGCACGTTTTCGCCGAGCGGCGATTTTGCCGGGGTCGTCGGCCGCCTCGACCATATCCGCGCGCTCGGCGCGACGGCGATCGAGCTGATGCCGGTCGCGGCCTTTCCCGGCAGCCGCAACTGGGGCTATGACGGCGTCTATCTGTATGCGCCCGCCGCCTGCTACGGCCGGCCCGAACAGTTGAAGCGGCTGGTCGAGGCCTGTCATCACTGCGGCCTCGCCGTGTTCCTTGACGTCGTCTATAATCATTTCGGGCCCGAGGGGAATTATCTGCCGGCGATCGCCCCCGATTTCTTTGCCGCCGGGCGGCATACGCCGTGGGGCGCCGCGCTCGATTATTCGTCTCGGCCGGTGCGCGATTTCATCATCCATAACGCCTTGTACTGGCTTGAGGAGTTCCATTTCGACGGGCTGCGCCTCGATGCCGTGCACGCGATCGTCGACGAGCGCACGCCCGACCTCCTCGACGAGCTCGCCGAGCATGTGCGGCGCCGCCTGCGCGGGCGCGAGGTCCGTCTCGTGCTGGAAAACGACCGCAACGAGGTCCGCCGGCTCGAGCGCCGCGACGACGGCGGGCCGCGCTACACCGCGCAGTGGAACGACGACGTGCACCACGCCCTGCACGTGCTGATCAGCGGCGAGACGGCCGGCCACTACGCCGATTTCGCGCAGCGGCCGGCCGCGCATCTGGCGCGCGCGCTGGCCGAGGGCTTTGCCTATCAGGGCGAGCCGTCGCCGTTTCGCCGCGGCCGGCGACGCGGCGCGCCGTCGGCCGGGCTGCCGGCGACCGCCTTTGTCGCCTATCTGCAGAACCACGACCAGATCGGCAACACCCCGTTCGGCACCCGGCTGGCCGCGCGCCTGCCCGCGGCGGTGCTGCATGCCGGCCTTGCCATCATCCTGCTGTCGCCGCAGATCCCGCTTTTGTTCATGGGCGAGGAATGGGCAAGCCGGCGGGCGTTCCCGTTCTTCTGCGATTTCGAGCCCGCTCTGGCGCGGCAGGTGTGCGAGGGGCGGCGCCGCGAATTCGCGCATTTCCCCGACTTTGCCGAGGCGGCGGCGCGCGCCCGCATCCCCGACCCCGGCGCTGTCGAGACCTTTCTCGCCGCCCGGCTCGATTGGGAGGAGCCGGACCGGCCGCCGCACCGGTGCTGGCTGGCGCGCTGCCGCCGGCTGCTGGCGATCCGGGCGCGCGAGATCGTCCCCCGCCTGGCCGGGATCGGCGGGTTTGCCGGCCGCTACGATCTGCTGGACGAGCGGGCGATTCGCGTCGAATGGCGGCTCGGCGACGGTTCGCGGCTCGTGCTGCTCGCCAATTTTGCGGCGCAGCCCGCGGCCCTGTCCGAAAGCCTCGACGATGCCCGCCTGATCTACGCCTCGGCCGCTTTTGCCGCGGCGGCGATCGCGCCGCACAGCGCCGCCTTCCTGCTGCGCCCGCCCGCCGCCGCGGCGGGCCCGCCCTAGCCGGGGGACCCTTTGCCGATGGGGCCCTCCTTGTCGCGGGCGCCGCGCCCCCCGCTCTCCGCCGGCGGCGGATCCTGACGCGATGACCGACCGGGCCGCCCTCGTCGACATCGCCGCCCGTCTCGGCATCGCGCTCCACCATACCGATGCGCTCGGACAGCCCCGCGCGGTTTCCGACGAGGCGTTGCTGGCGCTGATCGGCGCGCTCGGCTTTTCCCCGGACCCGGAGCGGGCGCGGCATGAGCTCGCCGCGGCCGAAGAGCAGGCGCCGTTCGGGCTTGATCCGCTGCAACTGGTGCATGCCGAGGATCCGGCCCCGGCGCTGCCGCTGCGCCTGCCGCCCGCCGCCCGCGCGCTCACTTGGCGCTGCCGCCTGGAGGATGGGAGCGAGCAGGGCGGCGGGCTTGCGCTCGACGGCGCCCGGGCCGGGGAGCGCTACATATTGCCGCTGCCGGCCGGCATGCCGCTCGGCTATCACCGGCTCGCCCTCGCCGCCGGCGGCGTCGCCGCCGAGATCTCCCTCGCCGTCGCGCCGGCGCGCTGCCACCTGCCCGAGGCGCTCGGACCCGGCGCCGGCAGCTGGGGGCTGACCTGCCAGCTCTACGGTCTGCGCCGCGCCGAGGGCTGGGGGATCGGCGATTTCAGCGATTTGCTCCGGCTCGGGCAGGCGGCCGGCGCCCGCGGCGCCGCGGTGCTCGGCATCAACCCGCTGCACGCGCTCTACGCCGCCGAGCCGCTGCATGTCAGCCCGTATTCGCCGTCGAGCCGGCTGTGGCTCAACTATCTCTATATCGACGTGACCGCGGTGCCGGGCTTTGCCGAGGATGCGGCGGTGCGGGAGCTGGTGAGCCGGCCGGAATTCGCCGCCGCGCGCGCCGCCGCCGACGCCGCCGGGCTGGTCGATTACGGGGCCGTCGCCGCCTGCAAGCGGCCGGTGCTGGAAGCGCTCTACCGCCGCTTCCGCGCCTGCGAGCTGGGCGAGGCGGGGGCCGCCCGCGGCGAGCTGGGCGCGCAGTTTCGCGACTTCCAGCGCTCGGGCGGGCGGGAATTGCGCGATTTCGCCTGTTTCGAGGCGTTGCACGAATACTATTACGGCGGCGAGCGGCGCTTTTCATGGACGGACTGGCCGGCGCCGATGCGCGATCCGCGCTCGCCCGCGGTCGCCGACTTCGCCCGCGCCCATGGCGAACGGGTCGAATTCTTCGAGTTCCTGCAGTGGCAGGCCGACCGCCAGCTTGCCGCCGCGGCGGCGGCCGGGCGCGCCGGCGGGCTGACGATCGGGCTCTACCGCGACCTTGCCGTCGGCGCCGATCCGCACGGCGCCGAAGCCTGGTCGGATCAGGAATTGGTGGCGCCCGGCGCGGCGATCGGCGCGCCGCCCGATCCGCTGAGCCGCACCGGGCAGAATTGGGGGCTGGCGCCGGTCAATCCGCTGGTCCTGCGCCGCCGCGGCTTTGCCCCGTTCATCCAGGCGCTGCGGGCCAATATGCGTCATGCCGGCATCCTGCGCCTCGACCACGTCATGTCGCTATCCCGCCTCTACTGGATCCCGAACGGGATGGCGGCGCATGCCGGCGCCTATGTCGCCTACCCGCTCGACGCGCTGCTGCGCCTGCTCGCCCTCGAGAGCTGCCGCCATCGCTGCGCCGTGATCGGCGAGGATCTGGGCACGGTGCCGGAGGGCTTTCGCGACACCATGCAGCGCGCGCAGGTGCTCTCCTACCGGGTCGTGCGCTTCGAGCGCGGGCCGGACGGCGCCTTTGTGCCGCCCTGCCAGTACCCGGCGCTGGCCGCGGCGTCGGCCGCGACCCACGACGTCGCCACCGTCAAGGGGTTCTGGTGCGGCACCGACCTCGCCTGGCGCCGCCGGCTGCATCTCTATCCCGACGCCGCGGCGCAGCAGCAAGAGGAAAAGGAGCGCGCGCGCGACCGCCGGCTGCTGCTGGAGGCGCTCGCCCGCGAGGGGCTGCTGGCTGCCGAACGGTTCGGCGAATTCCTGTCGCAGACCGGCGAGCCCGCCTATTCGCCCGCGCTCGGCGATGCCATACTGGCCTTTCTGGCGCGCTCGCACGCCCGGCTGATGCTGGTCCAGCTTGAAGACATCCTGGCCGCCGACGAGCAGGCGAACCTGCCGGGCACGACCGATGCCCATCCCAACTGGCGCCGGCGGCTGCCGCGCACCCTTGAGGAGATCCTCGGCGGCGCCGAGCTTGCCCGCGTCGCGGCGCTGATCGCGCGGGCGCGGGCGCGGCGGGGATGAGGCCCCGTTGCCCGAGCTTCGCGCCACCTACCGCCTGCAGTTTCACGCCGGCTTCACCTTCGCCGAGGCGACGCGGCTGGTGCCCTATCTGGCCCGACTCGGGATCAGCCATGTCTACGCCTCCCCGATCATGCAGGCGCGGCCCGGCTCGACCCACGGCTACGACATCGTCGATCACAACCGCATCAACCCGGAGCTCGGCGGGGAGGAGGGTCTGCGCGCCTTTGTCGCCGCCCTCAAGGCGCATGACATGGGCCTCATCCTCGACATCGTCCCCAATCATGTCGGCGTCGGCGGGCGCGACAATGCGTGGTGGCTCGACGTGCTCGAATGGGGCGAGGCTTCCCCGTTCGCCGCCTATTTCGACATCAATTGGAACGCCAGCCGGGAAGATTTGAAAGGCCGGGTGCTGCTGCCGGTGCTCGGCGATCATTACGGGATCGTCCTCGAAAAAGGGGAGATCACGCTTGCCTTCGATGCCGCGGAGGGCAGCTTCAGCGCCTGGTATCGCGAGCACCGCTTCCCGATCTCGCCCAGAAGCTATGCGATGATCCTGGCGCATGCCGGCGCCCCCTTGGCCGGCCTTGCCGAACAGATATTGGGCGGCGTGCGGCGCCGGCGCGAGCTGCGCGAGCGCGCCGGCCTGCTGAAGCGGCGGCTGGCCGAATACGCCCGCGACGCCGCCGCCGCGCAGGCGATCGCCGGAGCGCTGGCGCATTTTGCCGGGCGCCCGGGCGAGCCGGCCAGCTTCCGCCCGCTGCACCGGCTGCTGGAGCGGCAGGCCTACCGCATCGCCTACTGGCGCGTGGCGGCGGAGGAGATCAATTACCGGCGCTTTTTCGACATCAACGATCTCGCCGCCTTGCGCATGCAGCTGCCCGAGCTGTTCGAGGAGACCCACCGGCTTGTCTTCGCGCTGGTCGCGCGGGGCGACGTCGCGGGGCTGCGGATCGATCATATCGACGGCCTCTACGATCCGCGCGCCTATTGCGAGCGGCTGCGGCAGCGGGTCGGCCAAGAGCTCTATCTGGTGGTTGAAAAGATTCTCGCCCGCTACGAGACCCTGCCCGACTGGCCGGTCGCCGGCACCACCGGCTACGATTTCCTGAACCAGGTGCTGGCGCTGTTTGTCGATCCCGCCGGCGAAGCGGCGATGACCCGGATCTATCGCCGCCTCGCCGGGCGCGGCGAGAGTTTCGACGAGGTCCTCTACGCCGCCAAGCAGCGCATCATGCAGGTGACATTGGCGAGCGAGATCAGCGTGCTCGCCGACGAGTTCCACCAGCTCTCGATGCGCGAATGGCGCACCCGCGACTTCACGTTGAACGGCATCCGCGCGGCCTTGGCCGAGGTCATCGCGGCGTTTCCGGTCTATCGCACCTATGTCTCGCGGCGCGGCGCCGGCGTCGACGACCGGCGCTATATCGAATGGGCGCTGGCCCAGGCGAAAAAGCGCTGGGCCGGTCCCGATCTGAGCATCTTCGATTTCCTGCACGACGTGCTGACGGCGCGACTGGCCGATCCGCGCCGGCATTCGCACCCGCAGCAGGCGCTGCGCGCCGCCATGCATTTCCAGCAGGTCACCGGCCCGGTCATGGCGAAATCCCTCGAGGACACCGCCTTTTACCGCTATGCCCGGCTGCTGGCCCTGAACGAGGTCGGCGGCGACCCCCGCCGCTTCGGCATGTCGGTGGCGGCGTTCCACCACCTGATGCAGGAGCGCCGGCGCACCTTGCCGAACAGCATGGTGACGACGGCGACCCACGATACCAAGCGCGGCGAGGACGCCCGCCTGCGCCTGGCCCTGCTCGCGGAAATGCCGCAGGAATGGGAAAGGCGGGTCCTGCGCTGGCTGCGCCTCAACCGCTCCCGCCGCCGCGAGGTGGCCGGCATGCTGGTGCCCGACCGCAACCTCGAATACCTGTTCTATCAGGCCCTGCTCGGCGCCTGGCCGCCTGCTCTCGACCCCGCCGACGCGGACGGCATGCGGGCGCTGGCCGCGCGCATGGCGGCCTATATGATCAAGGCGGTGCGCGAGGCGAAGGAAGTCTCAAGCTGGAGCAACCCCGACGGCGCGTATGAGGCGGCGCTCGAAGGCTTTGTGCGCGGCGTGCTCGACACCGCGCGCCCGAACCCGTTTCTTGCCGAATTCCACGAATTTGTCGCCGCGCTGGCGCGGCCCGCGGCGATCGCTTCGCTCGCCCAGCTGGTGCTGAAGCTGACCGTGCCCGGCGTACCGGATATCTATCAGGGCGGCGAATTGTGGGATTTCAGCCTGGTCGATCCGGACAATCGCGGCGCGGTCGACTGGGAGGCGCGCGCACGCCTTAGCGAGGCGGTCGCCGGCGCCACCCCCGCCGACCTTGCCGCCCAGTGGCGGGACGGGCGCGAGAAGCTGTTCGTCATCCTCCGGCTGCTCGATCTGCGCCGCCGCCATCCCGGGCTTTTTGCCGAGGGCGACTACCAGCCGCTCGCCGTCGCCGGCGACAACAGCGCGCATCTGTGCGCCTTTGCGCGCAGCCGCGGCGCAGAAAGGCTGGTCGTCGCCGTGCCGCGCCTCCTCTGGCGCCTGTACCGCGACGGCGCCGCCGCATGGGGTGACACCGCCCTCGCGCTGCCGCCCGGCCCCGGCTGGCATGACGTCTTTGCTGGACGCAGGCTCGCGGCTGCCGAGCGGATCGGCGCCGGCGCGCTGCTGGCGATGTTCCCGGTCGCCGTGCTGATCGCCGAGCCCGGCTGAGCGGTCCGCTTCAGTAATACGCGCTGCCGCCGTTGACGTGGATCGTCTGACCGGTGATGAAGCCGCCGTCGTCGCTGACCAGGAACAGGCAGGTGGCGGCGATCTCGTCCACCGTCCCCTGGCGCCCGAGCGGAATGCCGGCGGCGCTCGGGACATGCCCGCGATACCATTCAGGATGCGCGCGCACGGTGTCGATGCTGCCCGGTGAGACCACATTGACCCTGATGTTGGACGCGGCGAATTCGGAGGCGAGCGCGCGCGCGAGCCCGACCAGACCCATCTTTGCCGCCGACACGTGGGCGCGCCCGCTGCCGCCGGTAAAGGCGCCCTCGCCGGTGAAGAACAGGATGCGCCCGTAGCGGCGCTCGACCATCGCGGGGATGACCGCCCGCGTCAGATGAAGCGCCCCGTCGAGAACCACCCCCCTGACCTCTTCCCAGTCTTCCGCCGTCAGCTCGGTGAAGGGCTTGTGGGGCCGGATGGCGGCATTGTTGATCAGGATGTCGATGCGGCCGAACCGGTCGAAGGCCTGCGCCACCATCGCCTCGATCTGATCCCGGCGGGCAAGGTCGGCAAGAACGGCGAGCGCCTCGACCCCGAGGTCCCGGGCTTCGCGCGCAACCGCCTCGGCCTCGGCCCGGTTCGCGCGGGCGTTGACGATGACGTGAGCGCCTTCCGCGGCCAATTTCAACACCGTCGCGCGGCCGATATTGCGGCCCGAGCCGGTCACCAGCGCGACTTTCCCGGCAAGCCTGCCCATCAGAACCTCCATAATGACGTCGGCGGCGGGACGGGTCCTATCCTATACGGCAAACCGGCGGCCGGCGCCCGCTATTTCGCGGCCGCGGCAACGCCGCTCGGGAGTTTGTGGCGGCGCCGATCGATGCTATCAATCGCGCCGCCGGGGTTGCGCCGCGACCGCATCGGCAGGCGGCCGGCGGCGTCGATGTCCCGGTTTCGGGCCGCGGGCATGGGCGGCGTCGACGGCCGTTCCGGACGGCGGCGGGCGCCGGGGAGGGTGCAGGATGGAACAGATGTCGCAATCGCCGCTCGCGATCTATCAGGCCCATTTGGATAGGGGCGAACTCGTCTATCAGTGGAGCCCGGCGGCGAACCGCGCGGTCTTCTATCCGCGCGTGCTGTGCCCCTATACCGGCAGCGACCGCCTCGAATGGCGCGTTGCCTGCGGGCTCGGCACGGTCTATGCGACGACGGTCGTGCATCCGCGCGAAGGGGCGCCCTACAATGTCGCGCTGATCGACTGCGACGAAGGGTTCCGGCTGATGAGCCGGGTCGAGGAGATCCCGCCGCAAGCGGTCAGGATCGGCATGCGCGTCCGCTTCCGCGTGCATCGGCCGGATGGCGGCGAGCCGCCCTATCCGGTCTTCGTGCCGGCGGAGGGCGCGTGATGGACGGGCTGGTGCGCGCCGGCGCGGCGATCGTCGGCGTCGCCGAAAGCGATCTCGGCCGCGTCGCCGACGGCATGAGCCCGCTTGACCTGATGGCGCAGGGCGTCCATCGCGCGCTCGCCGATTGCGGGCTTGCCCTCAGGGATGTCGACGGCCTGCTGTGCGCGACGACGCAGGCCCGCACCTCCGGCCTCTCGCTTGCCGAATATCTCGGCTTTTCGCCCGCCTATATCGACACGACGATCCTCGGCGGCTCCTCCTTCATGTTTCACGTCGCGCACGCCCAGGCGGCGCTGGCGGCCGGGCTGTGCCGGATCGCCGTCATCGCCTACGGCAGCACGCAGCGCAGCATCGGGCGCCGCCAGGCCTCGGTGCGCGAGGTCAACCCCTACGAGACGCCGTTTCGCCCGTTTCTGCCGGCCTCGGCCTACGCCCTCGCCGCCTCGCGCCACATGCACGAATTCGGCACGACGCGCGAACAATTGGCGGCGGTCGCGGTGGCGGCGCGGCAGTGGGCGCTCAAAAACCCGGCCGCCTGGGAGAAGAAGCCGCTCTCGATCGCCGAGGTGCTGGCGGCGCCGATGGTCAGCTACCCGTTCACGGTGCGCGACTGCTGCCTTGTCACCGATGGCGGCGGCGCGATCGTAATGACTACGCCGGAGCGCGCCCGCGCGCTCAGAAAGCCGCCGGTCTATGTGCTCGGCTGCGGCCAGGCGATCACCCATGCCAGCATCTCGAGCATGCCCGATCTGACCCGCACCGGGGCCGTGCAATCGGGGGCGGCCGCCTACAGGATGGCCGGGCTTGCGCCCCGCGACATCGACGTGCTCGAACTCTATGACGCATTCACGATCAACACGATCCTGTTTCTCGAGGATCTCGGCTTTTGCGGCAAAGGCGAGGGCGGTCCCTTTGTCGCGGACGGCCGCATCGCGCCCGGCGGGGCATTGCCCGTCAACACCAATGGCGGCGGCCTGTCCTATTGCCATCCCGGCATGTACGGGCTGTTCCTGTTGATCGAGGCGGTGCGCCAGCTGCGCGGCGAGGGCGGCGCGCGCCAGGTCGCGGGTTGCGAGGTGGCGCTTGCGCACGGCAATGGCGGCGTCCTGTCCTCGCAGAGCACGGTCATTCTCGGCACCGCGGCAACCGTTTGAGCCCCGGGAAAGGGCGCGGCGGGCCTCCGCCGCGATCCCTCCCCGGCTACGAATTCGGCAGGAGGAAGACATGGCGGAAGGCGAACTGGTTCGCTTTGAAAACGACAATGGGATCGGCGTCATCACGATCGACAATCCGCCGGTCAACGCACTGTCGCCGGGCGTGCCCGAAGGCATCATCGCCGCCCTCGAGCGCGGCAATGCCGACCCGGCGATCACGGCGATGGTGCTGATCGGCGCCGGCCGCACCTTTATCGCCGGCGCCGACATCCGCCAGTTCGGCACGAACCGGCCGCGCCCGGTCATGGGCAAGCGGGTGTACGATGTTCTCGATGAGAGCCAAAAGCCGGTCGTCGCGGCGATCCACGGCTATGCGCTCGGCGGCGGATTGGAGATCGCGCTCGCCTGCCATTATCGCATTGCGATGCCGAATGCCAAGGTCGGGCAGCCGGAAGTCTTGATCGGCATCATCCCGGGCGGCGGCGGCACCCAGCGCCTGCCGCGCCTGATCGGCCCGAAGGCGGCGCTCGAGATGATCGTCAGCGGGCGCCATGTCCCGGCTCCCGAAGCCAAGCAGCTTGGCATTATCGACGAGCTGGTCGCCGACGGCGCCGATTTGCGGGCGGCGGCGATCGCCTTTGCCCGCGCGATCGCCGACCGGCGGCCGCTGCCGCGCATCCGCGACCATGACGAAAAGCTTGCCGAAGCCCGGGCCGAGCCCGGCCTGTTCGAGGCGATGCGCCAGCGCATCGCCCGCCGCGCCCGCAACCAGAAGGCGCCCTATCACTGCATCACCGCGGTCGAGGCGGCGTGCACGCTGCCCTTCGAGGAGGGCCTAAGGCGCGAGCGCGAGCTGTTTGACGAGCTTGAAAATTCCGACGAAGCGCGGGCCCTGCGCTACGCCTTTTTCGCCGAGCGCGAGGCGGCGCATATCCCCGACATTCCGCGCGGGACGCCGGTGCGCCCGGTCCGCACCGCGGCGGTTGTCGGCGCCGGCACGATGGGCGGCGGCATCGCGATGAGCTTTGCCGATTACGGCTTCCCGGTCAAAATCCTCGACGCCACAAAAGAGGCGCTCGAGCGCGGCATGGCGCGCATCCGCAGCAATTACGAGACCAGCGTGCGGCGCGGCAGCCTCGCCGCCGCCGAGATGGAAAAGCGCCTTGCCCTGATCGAACCGGTCGCCGATTACGAGGCGATCCGCGATTGCGACGTCGTCATCGAGGCGGTGTTCGAGCGCATTCCAGTCAAGGAAGAGGTGTTCCGCACGCTCGATGCGGTCATGAAGCCGGGGGCGCTGCTCTATACCAACACCTCGGGCATCGACATCGACATCATGGCGAATGCGACGAAGCGGCCGCAGGACGTCGCCGGCACGCATTTCTTCGCCCCCGCCAATGTCATGAAATTGCTCGAAGTCGTGCGCGGGGCGAAAAGCGCGCCGGACACCCTGATGACGGCGATGGATCTCGGGCGCAAGATCGGCAAGATCAGCGCGATGGCCGGCAATTGCGACGGCTTTGTCGCCAACCGCAGCCGCGGCCCGTTCGGGGTCGAGATGAACATCATGGTCGAGGAAGGGGCGCTGCCGGAAGAGATCGATCAGGTCATGGTCGATTTCGGCTACCCGATCGGCCCGTTTGCGACGGCCGATCTGTCGGGGCTCGATATCGGCTATGACAGCCGCCAGCGGCGCGCCGCGCAGGATCCGAATTTCCGCAAATTGCCGATCGCCGATCATCTCGTCGAGATCGGCCGCCTCGGGCAGAAGACCGGCGCCGGCTGGTACCGCTACGAGAAGGGCGACCGCACCCCGCACCCCGACCCCGAAGTCCATCGCATCATCAAGGAGAAGGCGCGAGAGCTCGGCATCCCGCAGCGCCCCTTCAGCCGCGAGGAGATCCTGCATCGCCTGCTGTTCGCCGCGGTCAACGAGGCCTGCAAGATCCTCGAGGAGGGCAAGGCCTACCGCGCCAGCGACATCGACGTGATGTGGCTCAACGGCTTCAACTTCCCGCGCTACCGCGGCGGGCTGATGTACTGGGCCGACGGCATCGGCGTCAAAGAGGTCTATCGCCAGATCGCCGCCTGGCACCAGCAATATGGCGCGCGCTGGGCGCCCGCGGCGCTGCTGCGCCGCCTCGCCGAGACCGGCACCCCGTTCCGGGAAGCAAAGCCGGGCCGGGCGATGTAGGGGACGCCCCGCTCTCGCCTCTCGCCGCCGCGGGCAAGCCCGGGCCGGGCGGCGCTTAGAGCCGCGCGATGACCTGTTCGAGGAGGGTGCGGACCCGCGCCGCCAGCTCCGCCAGCTGCGGGTTCGCAACCGCCTGCATCGCGGCTACCGGGTCGATGGCCGCAACCTCGCTCCCGCCGCCGTCGATTTCCTGGACGATGACGTTGCACGGCAGCAGCGTGCCGACCTTGTCCTCGATCCTGAGGGCCTCATAGGCGAGAGCGGGGTTGCAGGCGCCAAGGATGCAGTATTTGCGGAAATCGACGCCGAGCTTCTGCCGCAAGGTCGCGGCGATGTCGATCTCGGCGATGATGCCGAAGCCGGCCTCTTTGAGCGCGTTTCTGGTCCGCTCGAGAGCGTCCGCAAAGGGAAGGGCGAGACGCTTTGCCAGATAGTAACTCATCAAAACTCCCTCCGATGCTGGTGGGGGCTGCCGTCCCGGAACGGGAACGGCTGCGACGGTCACGGCAACGGGCGCCGCAAGGCCGTCGCGCGCGGATTACTCCGCGTGCAGGCGAGAAAATAAATCGAAGCGATCGAGGCGATCCGTGCTGCAGTGCGGAGCATTCATCGCCCGACGCCGGACTTCTTGGATCGTAAGGAGACAGGTGATGAAATCCATGGCCTGGGCCTTCTGCGCGGTGATCGCAGTCCTCGCCGTCGGCGCCGGTGCCGCGCGTGCGGCGGAACCCCTCTATGTCTACGGTCCAGGCGGTCCCCTGCCGGCGATGCGGGAGGCGGCGGCCGTCTTCGGAAAGGCGCACGGCGTCGACGTGATCGTCACCGCCGGCCCGACGCCGGAATGGCTGGACGCCGCCCGGCGCAACGCCGACTTGGTATTCAGCGGCTCGGAGGCGATGATGTCGGACTTCATCGCCATGCTGAAGCACGAGATCGATCCCGCTACGGTGCGGCCGCTCTATCTCCGCCCCTCGGCGATCCTGGTGCGACCGGGCAATCCGGAACACATCACGGGGATTGCGGATCTCCTGAAGCCCGGCCATCACATCCTGGTCGTCAATGGGGCCGGACAGCAGGGGTTGTGGGAGGATGTGGCGGGGCGGCTCGGGAATATCGGCAGCGTCGCAGCATTCCGCGCTAATATCGCCTATGTGGCGACGAACAGCGCCGAGGCGCGCAAGGTCTGGATCAAGAACCGATCGCTCGACGCCTGGCTGATCTGGACCATCTGGCAGGTTGCCAACCCGACGCTCGCCCAGCAGGTGCCCGTGGAACCGGCTTATCGCATCTTCCGCGATACCGGGATCGCGATCACCTATCGCGGCGAGAAGCGGCAATTGGCCCGGCAGTTCGCGGCCTTTCTTGCCTCGCCGGCGGGCGAGAAAATCTTCGTTCGCTGGGGGTGGACGCCCAGAAGCGGCCGATAGGCAGGCCGAGGCGCAGCGCCGCAGAGCCGGCCGTCCCGCCCGCCGGCCCGGCGGCTTCGCAGTTGCGGGCATGGCCGACCGAATCAGCGGAAGGCGGGACCTGCGCGCAGGCCGAGCCGTCCGAACATGCGTGCCGCCGGGCAGAAGCCGGTGATGCCGGCCTGCAGCAGGTTGAGCCCGACAAAGGCGGCCAGCAGCAGGAACCAGGGGCTGACGAACCAGCCCAGCGCCAGGCCGGCCAGCACCATGCTCCCGGCCAACATCAGCACGGCACTGTCGATGGTCATGATCTTGCCTCCTTCTCATGCCTGCGGCGATCCGGCCGGCCGCTCCGGCGCCGGCTCCTTCAGCTTGGCGATATTGATCTGGTCCAGCAGAAAGCGCTCGTAGAACGGCTCGCTGGTGCCGTGGCGCACCTTGCGCAGGAAGTATTTCTCGAACCCGACCTTGGCCAGATGCACCCAGCTCCCTTTCGCGGCCCAGTTGACATTACGCGGCGGGATCTGCGGCTGGGCCACGAAGGCCACGCCGCCATCGCCAAAATCGGCAAGGCAGACGGCGTTCCAGGTGGCCCGCGCGTGCGGCGGCTGCCCGCGCAGCAGCGCACCGATATTGTGCGCCGCGGCGGCGACCATCGATTCGATCATGAACCCGGTCTTCGGCACGCCGACCGGCACCGGCGAGGGCCCCACCGGCGGGATCGCCACGCAGACGCCGACGGCGAACACATTGGGAAAGGCCGGATTGCGCTGATAGTCGTCGATCAGCACAAAGCCGCGCGGGTTGACCAGCCCCGCGATCCCCTGCAGCGCCGGGACGCCGCGGAACGCCGGCAGCAGCATCGAGAACTTGAAGGGCAGCTGATGCCTGGCCGCCACGCTGCCATCCGCCGCCACCTCCTCGGCGGTGATCACGCCCGGTGCGACCGCCGTGACCCGCGCATTGGTTATCCATTTGATGTGACGCTGACGGAATTCGCTTTCCATCAGCGATTTGGTATCGCCGACGCCGTCGAGGCCGAGATGGCCGATATAGGGCTCGGCGGTGATGAAGGTCATCGGCACCCGGTCGCGCAGGCGCCGCCGGCGCAGCTCGGTGTCGAGAATATAGGCGAATTCGTAGGCGGGGCCGAAGCAGGAGGCGCCCTGTACGGCGCCGATCACGACCGGGCCGGGATCGGCGCAAAGCGCCTCGAACGCGGTCCGCGCCTGCTGCGCATGATCGCTCTGGCAGACCGAAACGGTATGGCCCGCCGGTCCGAAGCCGGGGATCTCGTCGAACGCCAGATCGGGGCCGGTGGCGATCACCAGATAGTCATAGGGCACGCTCTGCCCATCCGTCAGTTCCACCCGGCTCTCCGCCGGATGGAGGCGGGCGGCGCCCTGGGTGAGCAGACGAATGCGCTTTCGCCGCATCACCGGTTCGAGATCGACCTCGACATCGCCCCGCTCGCGCCAGCCCACCGCTATCCACGGATTGGACGGGGTGAACTGGAACCGCGACCCCTGCCCGATCAGGGTCACGCGATCCTCGGCCCGCACCTGCTTGACCGTCTCGAATGCGGCCAACGTGCCGCCGAGGCCGGCCCCCAGGATCACAATCTCTGCCATGACGCTCCTCGCTTGGCTGCCGTCCGACCGTCGATGCCGGTTGCGGCGTCGGGCCGGAGGGTGGAAAAGGGCGCCGGCGAACGCCGTGCCGCCGTCATCCGGGTTGACAATATATGCGTATATGCGTATCTTCGCAACTATGAAAGTTGATCTTGCAGCCATGAGCAAAGCGGCGGACCGGGCCAGCGAGCTGCTGAAGTCGCTCGCCAACCGGAACCGTCTGCTGATCCTGTGCCAATTGCTCGACGGCGAGCGCTCGGTGGGCGAGCTCGTCGCCTTTCTCGGCATCCGCGATACCGTGGTCTCCCAGCACCTGGCGCTGTTGCGCAAGGACGGTCTGGTGGCGGCGCGGCGGGAAGGCCAGACCATCCGCTACGCCATCGCCAGCCGCCCGGCGGAGCAGATCCTGGCCACGCTCGCCGCGATCTACTGTGCGCCGGACGCGATCTGCCGGGAGGCCGGCGCCTCCCGCCACCACCCTGTGCCGCGGAGCCCTTAGATGCTGCGGCGCCCGCGACCGCGCGCGAGGTCCCTATCCGCCGCCGGCATGCGCGCATGCCGGCTCCGGAGGTTGGGCGAGCGGGGCCGCCGTTTCATGCGCGGTATTCCCCTGCTCCTTCCCCTGCTGCTGATGCCCGCCGCCGCCCGGGCGGCGGCGACCTATACGGTCGCGGCGCGGATGGTGGCGGATCAGAAGGCGGTGTTTGCGACGGTCGAAAGCCGCAACGTCGTTCCCGCGCGCACCCGCATCGGCGGCACCGTCACCCGGCTCGCGGTCAAGGACGGCGACGCCGTCACCGCCGGACAGGTGCTGGCGCAGGTGCGGGACGAGAAGCTGCAATTGCAGATCAGCGCGCTGGGCGCCGAAATCGCCGGCCTGCGCTCGCAGCTCGCGCAAGCCCAGATCGATCTCGCCCGCGCCGAGGCCCTGGCGCGCAGCGGCACGGTCTCGCGCGAACAGCTCGACCGCGCCCGCACCGCGGTGCAGGTGGCGACCAGCACCTTGAACGCCCGCATCGCGCAGCGCGCGGTCGCCGAGCAGCAGCAGGCGGAGGGTGCGGTGCTGGCGCCGATCGCCGGCCGCGTGCTGACGGTGCCGGTCACCGACGGCACCGTGGTGCTGCCCGGCGATACGGTGGCGACAATTGCCGAGCAGCATTTCGTGCTGCGCCTGCTGGTGCCCGAACGGCACGCGCTGCATCTGCAGGCCGGCGATACGGTGCGGCTCGACGGCCGGGATCTGGGCGAGAGCGGCCCCGCCTTCGGCACGATCACGCTGGTCTATCCGCGGATCACCGCCGGCCAGGTGCAGGCGGACGCGACCGCGCCCGGGATCGGCCAGTATTTCGTCGGCGAGCGCATCCGGGTGTGGATCCCGGCCGGTAAGCGGCGGGCGATTGTCGTGCCGGCGTCGTTCGTGTTCACCCGCTTCGGCCAGGATTACGTGCGATTGCAGCGGCGGGACGGTACGGTGATCACCGTACCGGTTCAGCGCGGGCTGCCGCTGCCGACGCCGGCCATGCCCGACGGGCTGCAGATCCTCTCCGGGCTGGTCCCCGGAGAGGTGCTGGTGCGGCCATGACGCTCGGCCTCTCGGGACGGCTGACGCGGGCGTTCATCCGCTCGCCGCTGACGCCGTTGTTCCTGCTGGCGGCGCTCGCCGCCGGCCTGGTCGCGGCGCTGACGATCCCGCGCGACGAGGATCCGCAGATCCACGTCCCGATGGTCGATGTGATGGTCACCGCCAACGGCCTCAAGGCGGCGGATGCGGCCGAGCTGATCACCAAGCCGCTGGAAACGATCCTCAAGGCCATCCCCGGCGTCGAGCACATCTACAGCGAGACCGAGGACGATCAGGTGCTGGTGACGGCGCGCTTCGTCGTCGGCACCAACGAGGATGCGGCGGTGGTGCGGGTCAACGACAAGATCCGCGCCAATCTGAACCGCATTCCGATCGGCATCCAGCCGCCGCTGATCGTCGGCCGCGGCATCGATGATGTCGCGATCGTCACGCTGACATTGACGCCGAAACCGGATGCCGCCGCGCATTGGAGCGAAGGCGCGCTGACGCAGATCGCCACCAAGTTGCAGGATCAGCTGATCAAGATCCCGGGTGTCGGACTGAGCTACATCGCCGGCGCCGATCCGATCCAGATCCGCGTCGAGCCCGAGCCCGACAAGCTGATGCTGTACGGCGTCACCCTCCAGCAGCTCGCGCAGCGCATCGCCGACGCCAACCGCAGCTTTGTCGCCGGTCTGGCCTTTGCCGATGGCGGTCTGCGCAAGGTGGCGGCGGGACAAACCCTGTTCGGAGTGCCCGACATCGATCTGCTGCTGCTGACCACTCGGGACGGCCGGCCGGTCTATGTGCGCGATGTGGCCAAGGTGGTGATCCGCCCGGCGCCGCAACAAAGCCACGTCTTCGACATCACCCGCGGTCCCGAAGGCCGGTGGCACACCACGCCGGCGGTGACATTGGCGGTCGCCAAACTGCCCGGCAGCAATGCCGTAACGGTGGCGGCCGACGTGCTCGCGCGCGTGCACGCGCTTGCGGGCAGCCTGATCCCGCGCGACGTAAGGGTGCAGACAACCCGCAATTACGGCCGCACGGCCAACGAGAAGGCGAACGAGCTGCTGTTCCATCTCGGGCTTGCGACCGTTTCGATCGTCGTGCTGATCGCGCTGGCGGTGGGCTGGCGCGAGGGGGTGGTGACGCTGGTCGTGATCCCGACCACGATCCTCGCCACGCTGTTTGCCTCCGAACTGATGGGCTACTCGATCAACCGGGTCAGCCTGTTCGCGCTGATCTTCGCAATCGGCATCCTCGTCGACGATGCGATCGTGGTGGTCGAGAACATCGCCCGGCACTGGGCGATGCCAAGTACCCGCTCGCGCCGGCGCGCCGCGATCGAGGCGGTGGCCGAGGTGGGCAACCCGACGATGGTTGCGACGCTGACGGTGATCACCGCGCTGCTGCCGATGCTGTTCGTCTCCGGCCTGATGGGTCCTTATATGGCCCCGATCCCGGTCAACGCCTCGGCGGCGATGCTGTTCTCTTTCTTTGTCGCCGTAGTGGTGGCGCCGTGGCTGATGTGCCGACTGGCCGGGCGCGAGCCCTTTCCCGCCGAGGCGCGCGCGGAGGAGGTGGAATTTCTCGAACTGGCGACGCCGGAAATCGTCCGCGAGGCGGAGGCGGCGGCGGTGCACCCGGACCGGCTCGGCCGCCTATACCGGAGGGTGGCGGCGCCGATCCTCAAAAGCCGCCGGCGCGCGCTTTTGTTCCTGATCCTGGTCGGCCTTGCCACGGCGGCCGCGTGCACCCTCTTCTACACCGAGAACGTCACGGTCAAGCTGCTGCCGTTCGACAACAAATCTTCGCTCAACGTGCTCCTCGACCTGCCCGCCGGCGGCAGCGTGCAACAGACCGAGCAGACCCTGTTCGCCGCCGCCCGGATCGCCGAGAAGCTGCCCTGGGTGCGCGCGCTGCAAGTCTATGCCGGCACGCCGCAACCCTTCGATTTCAACGGCTTGGTGCGCCATTACTATCTGCGCACGGAACCTTGGCAGGGCGATCTGCACGTGATGTTGACGCCCAAGGCCGACCGCTCGCAACAGAGCCACGACATCGCCGTCGCGCTGCGGCGCCGGCTGCTCACCGGCCTCGCATTGCCCAAGGGCGCGGTGCTCAAGGTCGTCGAGGCGCCGCCGGGACCGCCGGTGCTGGCCACCCTCCTGGCCGAGATCTACGGGCCGGACGAAGCCACCCGGCTGGCCGTCGCCCGCGAGGTCAAGCGGCTGTTCCACAAGGTGCCTTTTATCGTCGATGTCGACGATTCCTGGGGGCACCGCCAGAAGCGGCTCAGCATCGCGATCGACCAGGATCGGCTGGAATTCTTCGGCGTGCGCCAGAGCGACGTCTATGACACGATCCAGGACCTGTTTGGCGGCGTGCGCGTCGGCTACTCCTATCGCGGCGAGGAACGGCTGCCGATCGAGATCGCGGTCGGCCTGCCAAACCGGGCGCTGGACTGGAGCCAGCAACTGGCCGACACGCCGGTGCCGGCGAACACCGTGCCGGGCAGCAAGGCGGTGGTCGAGCTGGGCGAGGTCGTGCATGTCACGCGCACGCTCGGCTCGCGCATTCTGTTCCGTCGCGACGGGCATTTCGCCGACATGGTGACCGGCGAATTGGCCGGGCAGTTCGAAGCGCCGATCTACGGCATGCTGGCGGTCGACAAGCTGGTGAACGCGCATGATTGGGGCAAGCTGCCGCGCCCCACGATCCGCTTTCGCGGCCAGCCGGACAACGAGCTTCACCCCTCGCTGCTGTGGGACGGCGAATGGGAGATCACCTATGTGACCTTCCGCGATATGGGCGCCGCGTTCCTGGTGGCGCTGCTTGGCATCTATATCCTGGTCGTCGCGCAGTTCGGCAGCTTCAAGGTGCCGCTCGTGATCCTGACGCCGATCCCGCTGACCCTGATCGGGATCGTGCCGGGCCACTGGCTGTTCGACGCGCCGTTCACCGCCACCTCGATGATCGGCTTTATCGCCCTGGCCGGCATTATCGTGCGCAACTCGATCCTTTTGGTCGATTTCATCCGCCATGGCGCGCGGCCGGGCCTCACTCTGCGCGAAGTATTGTTGGAAGCCGGCGCGATCCGTTTCCGGCCGATCGTCCTGACCGCAGCGGCCGCGATGATCGGAGCCGCCTTCATCATCACCGATCCGATCTTCCAGGGCTTGGCGATCTCGCTCTTGTTCGGCCTCCTGTCCTCGACCCTGCTGACGGTTCTGGTGATCCCGGCGATCTACGTCGTGCTGCGGGACGCCGACCGGGTGCAAGGCGAACCCGGGCGAAGCCTCGGAAGAAGGGTGTCCGACCGGCCCGTTCCGGAGGCAAGCGAAAGCGGTCAGCTCGTTGGCGAAAAGGACACCCATTAGCAATGCAGTCCCGCGGCTGCGGAGAGGGCTCGAAAATTTTTGCGCAATTGGCGACGGCACGGCTGTCGAGAGAGGCGGATGACTGCTCTGGCCCATTCGCCGGGAAGGAGGCAGGAGATGGCCGAAGTTAAGGCGTTGGAGATTACAGAGCGGCCGGCCGTTGCAGACGGAAATTGGCGGGCCGCCGCCCTCGCGCTGCCGGCAGTGCGTTTTGTGCAGGGCTGGATCTACTGGGGCGGCGGATCGCGGCGCTTCATCTACGGGCCGCAGAAGCTTGATCCGCACGGCCACTGGATGGCCTACAAGTTCCAGACTGCGCTGCCCGGCGCGATCCTCGGCAGCGGGCGCCTGATCGCTTTTCTGCTGCACCATTTCGTATTGCTCTATGCGGCGGTGATCTTCTTCAGCGCCGTCGAGCTGGTTGCCGGAGCGATGCTGATCGCCGGTCTGTTGACGCGCGCTGCGGCGGTCGCAACGATCGGTCTTTCCGTCGTCCTGATGCTGATGTTCGGCTGGCAGGGTGCGACCTGCATCGACGAATGGACGATGGCGGCCAGCAATCTCGGCATGGGCGTCACACTGGCCCTGGCCGGCGGCGGCGCTTATGCGCTCGACAATGTGCTGCTGCGACAGCGCCCGGGACTTGCCGGATCGGTTTGGTTCCGCTGGCTCGGCGGCAGCCTGCCGCTGCCGCTGGCCGAACGGACGTTCCGCAATCTCGCCCTGGCGCTGCTGGCTTTTACCGTCGTGTTCGTGGTCGCGACTTATAGCTACTACCGCGGTTCCGTCATCTCCGCCTTTCACAGCGGCCCGGTCAGCCCGTCGCGGCATCACATCTCATTGGGTCGAGGGAAATTGTCGTCCGATGGGACAGTATCGTTTGATGCCTACATCGATGCCGGCACCGCAGCGGCGCCCGCCAACATTATTGCAGCGGAGCTGACCCGCAACGGCACGGTGATCGAGCGCTGGGACGGCAAGGCGCTGGCGGCGTTGCCCAAGAGCGCGTTCCATAACGACTTCCCCTATCAGCAGTTCAAGGCCGGTTTCGCCGGCATCACCGCCGGCGTCGGCGCGATGGCGCAGATCACCCTGCCGCCGGCCGGCAATGCGCTGCATCTTTCCGGACAGGGTTATCGTTTGACCGTGATAACGGTCAACGGCCATCGTTTCACCCTTGCGCTCGGCCGCGTAGAGAAACCCTGATCTGGGCCGCCATCGGGGAGTGCCCCATGCACGCCATAGCCGCGACCGTTCTGCTCTCGCGCCTGCAATTCGCGGTAACCGCGCTGTTTCATATTCTGTGGCCGGTGCTGACGATCGGGCTGTCGCTGTTCCTGGTCGTCACCGAGGCCGTCTGGCTCGCGACCGGGGACACCGACTACTATTATCACGCGCGCTTCTGGAGCCGGCTTTTGTTGCTGAATTTCGGCGTCGGCGTCGTCACCGGAGTGCCGCTGGAATTCGAGTTCGGCACCAACTGGGCGCTATTTTCTAACCTGGCCGGCGGATTCTTCGGCAACATCCTCGGCTTCGAGGGAGCGATGGCCTTCATGCTGGAGGCCGGCTTCCTCGGCATCATGATGTTCGGCTGGCAGCGCGTGCCGCGCGGGGTGCATATGCTGGCCACTTCTATGGTCGCGCTCGGCGCCTCGATGTCGGCCTTCTGGATCATGGTTGCCAATTCCTGGATGCAGACGCCCGCCGGCGGTCATATCGCCGCAGGGCGTTATGTCGTCGACGATTACTTCAAGGCTATCTTTAACCCGGACATGCCGTGGGGCGTGTCGCACATGTGGGTGGCCTGCCTCGAGACCAGCCTCTTCGTCATCGGCGGCATCAGTGCCTGGTGCCTGCTCAAAAGCCGCCAGCCGACCTTCTTCGCAAAATCATTCTATCTTGCGCTCGCGCTCGGGGTGATCGTCACCCCGCTGCAGATCTGGCTGGGCGACGGCAGCGGCAGAGCCATCTTCGCCTATCAGCCGGCAAAAGGTGCGGCGCTTGAAGGCCATTGGGCAACCAATCCGCCCGGCACTGGCGCCTCATGGGCAATTCTTGCCTGGCCCGACAAGACGACCCAGCGCAACGACTGGGCGATCGCAGTCCCCGACCTCCTCTCGTGGCTGGCCACCCGTACTGCCACCGGCCGGGTGATTGGCTTGAGGGCGTTTCCGCCCCGCGACCAGCCGCCGCTGCTGCCTCTGATCTTCTATGCCTTTCGCGCTATGGTAGGGATCGGCTTCTTCCTTTTCTTCCTGGTACTGTGGAGCCTGTGGGCATGGTGGCGCGGCCGGCTGCAGCCGGCGGTCATCGCGGACAATCGCTGGCTCTTGCGCGGCTGGGTGGCGGCTATCCCGCTCGGCTATATCGCGGTGGAAATGGGCTGGATCGTCCGCGAGGTCGGGCGCCAGCCATGGATCATCTATGGGTTGATGCGCACCAGTGCCGCAGTCTCGGCAGTACCGGCGGAAGCCGTGGCCTATACGTCGCTGTTCTTCATCGTGATCTACCTCACGCTGCTGATCGCCTTCCTGGTGTTTGCCGGACGCATCATCGCCAAGGGCCCCGATTTGGCGCTGCCGGTTCCGCCGGCAACGCCGCGCCGGCCCGACCTCAGGGGTCACCGGGGTGCGGACGAGCAGAGATGAGTCCAGACCTGCAATGCTTGTCGCCGCCATGAGCCATCTGCACACCTTTCTGGCCAACGTCTGGCTCGGCTTCATAGGCCTGTTCTTGATGCTGTACGTCATATTGGACGGCTTCGATCTCGGGATCGGCGTGCTCTCGCTATTCGTCCGCCACGACGCGCGCCGCGGCATCATGATGGCGAGCTTAAGCGGGGTCTGGGACGCCAATGAGACCTGGCTGGTATTGGTCGGCGGCGCCCTGTTCGGGGCTTTCCCCGAGGCCTATGCAGTCGGGCTGAACGCCCTCTATCTGCCGATCGTCACCATGCTGTTCGCCTTCGTATTCCGGGGCGTAGCCTTCGAGTTTCGCGACCATGCCCGTCACCGCAGGCGGTGGGAACTGTCGTTCGGCCTGGGCAGTCTGGTGGCGGCGCTGTGCCAGGGTTTTGCCTTGGGCGGGTTGATCGGCGGTTTTCCGGTGACTCACGGGGTTTATAGCGGCGGGATTTTTGCCTGGTTCTCGCCGTTCTCGGTGATCGTCGCCTTCGGCGTCGTCTGCGGCTATGCGCTGCTCGGCGCCACCTATCTGCTGATCAAGACGGAAGGGGAGCACCAGCAGCACAGCGCCCGCCATGCCTGGATCGCCGGTGCCGGCATGCTCGCCGCCGCCGGCGCGGTGTCGGTGTGGACGCCGTTGCGCGATCCCTTCGTGGCGCAGAAATGGTTCGGGCACGGCCTGATAACCGGTTTTGTGGTGCCGCCTGCCTTCGCCATATTCTGTGCGATCATGTTGGCGCGAGCGCTGTGGAAGGGCCATGAGCATGCGCCGTTCTTCTGGAGCATCGGCATCTTCGGCGCCTCGTTCCTGGGGCTGGCGGCGAGCCTTTATCCGTATCTCATCCCCAACGCCGTTACCGTGACCGAGGCCGCTGCGGACAATATGACCCTGGTCTTCATGCTGTTGGGCATCGGCCTGCTGATTCCGGTCATGCTGGCCTATAACGCCTATCAATACATGGTCTTCCGAGGGAAGACGGCGAGCTCGGGCTACGGCGAAACGGATTGACCGATCCGAGAGGCGGGCATGCTCGATATCCTGGCCCTGCTATCCGGCGCCCTGGTCGGTTTTTCGCTCGGCCTGATCGGCGGCGGCGGCTCGATCCTCGCGACCCCGCTATTGTTATACGTCGTCGGCATTCAGAGCCCGCATGTGGCGATCGGGACCGGCGCATTGGCCGTAGCCGCCAATGCCTTTGCCGGCTTCGCCGGCCACGCCCGCTCCGGCACGGTGCGCTGGCGCAGCGCCATTCTCTTTGCCGTGATCGGCATGATCGGGGCCGCGCTCGGTTCGTCGGCTGGGAAGGCATTCAATGGGGAGCGGCTGCTGTTCCTGTTCGCCCTGCTGATGATTGCGGTGGGCATCATGATGCTGCGACCGCGGCATGTCGGGGTCGCAGGGACCTGGGAAGAGCAATTTTCAGCATCGGCGGCCGGCAAGATCGCACTCTCAGCGCTCTTTGTCGGCGCCCTGTCCGGGTTTTTCGGCATAGGCGGCGGTTTCCTGATCGTACCCGGCCTGGTCTTCGCCACCGGCATGCCGATGATCAACGCGATCGGCTCCTCGCTGCTCTCGGTCGGCAGCTTCGGCCTGACCACCGCCGCCAACTATGCCCTCTCCGGCCTGGTGGCCTGGAAGGTGGCGGCCGAGTTCATCGGCGGCGGCGCGGCCGGCGGCCTGATCGGAATGCGCCTTGCTCTCAAATTGTCCCGGCGGCGCGGGACCCTCAACCGGATCTTTGCCGGCCTGATCTTTGTCGTCGCCGCCTATATGATCTACCGCACCGGCACCGCCCCGGCTTCCGTCTGACGGCGGAGACCCCGGAAATAATGGGCGCCGGCAGGCTCAGAGCTCGGGCATCGGCGGCGGCGCCGGCACGAGGTGCTCTTCGACGCGGCGCACCCCGGGGACGTTCTCGGCGGCGACGCGCAGCGCCGCCCGCTCGTCCTCGGAGCGGTCGTCGGACAGCCACAAATGCACCACCCCGTCCTTGACGAC